>ERZ791893.226-NODE-226-length-51553-cov-93.615072_pt1 | contig 51553 bp, 57 predicted proteins | sample MGYA00510154_ERZ791893 | MGnify/ENA primary metagenome ERZ791893 (study PRJEB30046, sample SAMN00792068) | human gut metagenome | study: EMG produced TPA metagenomics assembly of the A metagenome-wide association study of gut microbiota in type 2...
CTTAGCTGTTTCAGCGGCTGATTTAGCTGTGTTTGCAGTACTCTGTGCCGTATTAATCTTCTTCTGTGCATCGCTGGCAAGAGAATTGAAAGTGACCATACCTGTCAAGGATAATTTCTTTCCGAGCATGGATATACCGCCAGTATCAATCGTAAATGATGATTTTACATCTTGAGTGGTTGGAGAATCATGCGGGCTTCTTGTCCAATCAGTAGCTTTTTTACCAACTTCAAGTTTTATGCCGTTTACCCATATTCTGCCATTTCTCACGTTATACCATACTGCACCGACTTTCACAGTACCGGCAGGACACGTGCCTGTACCTGCAAATCTGGTCCAAGTGTTATTTGTGCTAGGTTTTATATTAAAACCAGACTGCGTTATTCTGCCGCCGGATGAGTTATAATAGCGTATTTCCATACTAGCCCCTCTGTCGAATGAGCTGATATTGTCTGTACGAGAGAATAAGCTTATGGTAAACACATCTCCTTGTTTTGCAATTAAATAAGGTGTATTGATCTGTTCTCCACCTCGCAATGAATCATTCGTAAGGCCTGATGTTATCATTCTTAAAGAATTTCTTCCTTGCAAGGTTACACTTGAATCCACATCACCGCCAGACCAATAATCTCTATTGTGCAAAAAGTCTGTGTTAACCAACAAATTTGTTCCGCCAATCTGTAAATTGTTTACAGCATTATTCGCGATATTTGTGGCTTCAGAAGCTGTAATCTTTAATGATATACTATTGGCATTCTGCGTAATTTTAGATTCAGCAGTAGTTACACGTCCTGTCAAAGCGTCAACAGTGGACTTCGTCGCTCTCTGTTGAATTTCATTGGCATTTTGGGTGATTTTTGTTTCCGCGCTTGTAAGTCTGGTCAATGGTACATGGAGGTTTTGCATACCTACAGGAGTGCCGTCCACAATTGTAGACGATATCTCGGCCTTTCTGTCCTTATACACAAAGTCCAAGCCTGCGCCTTCACCTATATTCTTTATACCTACAAACGCATGAGAGTTACGTATTTGTGCAAAAACCTGCCCCAAGCCACCATATTTTTTTAGCGCGTCTGCCATATTGCCATCCACTGAGCAAGCATCACATGATATGATGACAACTATATGGTTTTCATCCACAGAGTTAAGCCCATTCACGAAATTGGTACAGTTGGCTCCAGCTGCATATGTGTCATACCAGCCCACTTTTGCGACTGCAAGGTTGGAACGGTTTATCTTATATATTGTATGCCCTCTGCCACCGTGACTGTACTGTGTACCATTGAGTGTAAAATATCCTGTGTTACCAACGTCACTGTTTCCGCTGGATACGAACAGCTTTCCGAGTTTAGAGTATTCAGTCTTGGTCACTCTTTGCTCAATATTATTTTTATTGAGCGTTATCTGTGACCCCTGCTCAGTTACTTTTTTATTCAAAGCATTAAAAGTTGTGCTATCAACCTTCAATGCAATTTGGTCTTTTACGACTTTTATCTCAGAGTTTGTGTACGTTTTAGATGCAGATATAGCTTCTTCTTTAGCTGTTTTAACCGCTAAAGTTATTTTGCCATCAACAGCAGACAGCTCAGTTTTTACACTTTCTATTTTTTTATCAGCAGCATCTACTAACGCTTTGGCTTTTGCAGATATGGCATTGAGCAAATCAGTGCGAGCATCATAGTATGCCTTAAACTTAGCACGAAAATCAGTACCTGTTATATCACTGGTTGTATTTAGTGATGATAATAGAGGCGTAATATAACTGCTCAATGTATTGTATGCGTTACCATAACTTGTTTTAGACACACCATATTTGTCTGCAGATGCATCATTCTTTGGCTTCTCAGATACAATTACATCCCATTCTTTCTTCGTTTGCTGTTTTTCTTGAGCTGTAAGCTTATTGTCATTCGCAATATCAGCCAATAAACTATTTGCCTTATCAGCATTTATTTTTGCAGCATCGGCAGCTGTCTTAGCAGCATCAGCTGCTTTTTTTGCAGCGTCAGCAGTTGCATTTGCGGCATCTACTAACGCTTTGGCTTTTGCAGATATGGCATTGAGTATAGCTGTTCTCTGTGTATAGTATTTCGTCTGTGCTTGCTCAAAAGCTGGAAGCACTTTAATGTTTTCTGGCTCAGCTTGTGTATAGTACTGTAGCTGTGCCAGATAATCATTGTAAGCCGCAATATAAGAAGTTGTATCAATCGTATACTTAGTTGCGTCATTGACAATTTCTAACTTTTCTGCTTTTAAGTCTTGGCCTTCTTGTATAAGAGATAATTTTTCTGCGGGTGATATAAATCCATCATCAGCCCATTTATTCAATCTGTCTTTTGCATCATTGGCAGTTTTTTCAGCATTAGCAGCTTTGCTAGCTGCTTCTTGTGCTGCTTTCTGTGCTGCATCTATTTCTGTCTCTACATTCTTACCACTTCTTAATATAAATATACCTCTTAGAAATGCATTATCACAATAAAGACCACTTCCACTTGGCTGATAGCCTTCTTCAAATGCTGAATCTTGTATGTCATCAAGATTGCCTAATACAGTTCTATTTGTTGCTGCTAATGTTTTATCTTTTACACCTTCCAATATTTCTATTCTTGGACGACCATCTTCAGCTGCAGTTATATAGATAAGGCCTTGACGTTTAGAATTGGTAGCATTACCCATAGTGATAATTTCATCACCTTTTGCAGGTACAGCACCATTGTATTCTGATTTGTTTGTATATATCTTTCCTTCAGCAACATTTATTACTTTGACCCAATAATTTTTAGCGTGCGATGTTGAAAAAACTTGATGCCTTATGAAATCATCTTTAGCTATTTCTATATCGTCTTCAACTTCTAAAACATACTGCGCATCTGTTTCACTCACAGACTTGATTGTATTATTGCCTGGAGATACTACGAGACCTCCATTGACAGCTCTTAATTTTGATATAATCATTTCAAAAACTGTCAATACCTGGCGTACAGTCAAGTTATCACATTCTATATACCATATACCATTTTTCTCGTATATTTTAAAGCCTTCTCCTAATAAACCAGATACAAATTTTTCGCTCGATATGAATTCTTTTACTATTAAAGCTATATATTTAAGATATCCATTTTCTGTTATCTCACCAGTCGGTTCACCATCTTTATAGTTACCAGTCTTTAGCCCTTTCTTAAAAGTCCATAGGCCTTCGATTATTTCGTTGCTGTCTCTCTTTATGAAGTTTTTAATAAGTTCATAAAGATTCATTCTTACAGCTGGGCCTTGGCCTGTATCTACAACTATCTGAGAATTTTCTCCAACTTCTGTAATCAACTCCAATTCTCTGATAAGCTTACCTTCTACGTCTACAGCTCTTGTTGATGACCTATACTCATCATAGTATAGCGCTACTGTGTTTTCATCAAAGAGTAATGCCTCATTGATATCGACCAGTAGCGCATTATAAAAACCCTCTCTTTGCCCTCTGTTAAAGCTTGAAAGTTTTTGTATTATCGTGTCAGTTTCAAATTCTACTTCTATAGATGCTAAATCGCCTTGAGTTTCCCATTTTGCATCATATGAGAATGTTAATGCGTTGTATGAATCATCTTTTGACACAATTTTAATGTAGTCACTAAGACGAATAAGTCTCATTGCATCACATAGATATTCAGGCCCTATGCACGTAAACTTGTAAAGCTTATTTGATACTTGCAATTCAGGAAATTTATACCCAAGCCTTTTAGTAACTTCTTCTTCAAACGAATATTCTGGTTTGCCTATGGTTGTGCAAAGATACATTTCGAATTTAAATTCATCTTCGTAATTTATCTCTCCACCATTATATACTAAAATATCGTCATTCCAATATTGTATCTTTACATAATCAGAAATATTACTTACCAATGTAAATACTTCTGAATAATATGTAACACCATTTGCAAAATCTATCTTTGCATAGTATCTACCTTCAGGAAGTGATACTGTGAATCCATTACTTTTAACAACTGTATAATCAACTCTTGTTACAAGCGTGTGACTAGATTGTCCGTCGTATATATCTTTTGTGTCTAGACTTATGATTGAAGACTCAGCAATTGCTACATTAGTAAATGGAACAACAAACTGATATGGAATAATTCTGTTTGTAGGCATTACCAAAGGCCATACATTTCCAAATGCATACCACTTTTTAGCATTCTGCTTATCTAAGCTAGTATACCACGGAAGAACGCTTAAATTGTTATTAGGTGAAGCCATGCTTAATAAAATTTTTTATTTACAAATATAATAATTTTTCTCCAAAGTAGAATATAATTTTATCTATTTTTAACTTATACTGGCTCATATAGTAATGTTGCTTCAACTTGTTTTGTATCAATATCTATAGACAGCTCAGATATTTCTCCATACCCATTATCTGTTTTTATCAGTTGATATAAGTCTGGGTCATTTTCATTTGCTTTTATTGGAAATTTAACTTGCTGTTGCATACATTTTTTGATGTGCAATACTTGCAAATGGTCATCTTGTATTCCATCATATGATATATCAGTTGCTGGCATATCATACATATAGAATTGTTGAAGATAAAACCAAGTAGCATAATAGTTAGGCGTCTCAATACTGTAACTTATACCTTTTTCATCTATAAATGTGACTTCACCAAAAGGAAAGCTGTAAAAATTAACATCAGAATAATATTCACAACACATTAGAGCAAATCCATCTTCAGAAAAGCTGTTAGGCGTCAGAAGCATCAAATCAATATCTGACGAAAAATTATCGATTGTTATATTTTCTGTTTTGTCGCTTTGTACATAAACTGCATCAACATTTATTGGGAAGCCATCATATAAGTCTGTGCAATCATCCATCCAGCCAAACTCGTATCTACCAGATAAATCAGACTTGTCATATTCAAAATTATTTTGACCGTATGAGTACGCTTTACTATTTATAGCATTCACAGTATTTGTCAAGTCCAATCCATTTTGAGTTTGTCCATAAGAACGCCCATTCATAAAGTACCAAATATGCTCAATTTTAAGCTTTCCATTTTCTATGTACCAATAACATTTAAAACAATCTCTTAACATATTCATGAGATTTTCAAATGTGATAGGTGCCTTTGTTGCAGGCTCGTCATATATACCTTTTAATACGTTGGTCTTCTGCGTTATTAGTATTGTGAAAGCATCTCCAGTTATAGGGTTAGTCTTTCCATATAAGAATCTACTGTATTCTTCGGTCTCTTCATGTTGTATATTAGGAGCAACTTTTTTGAGCAAAGCTTTTATGGCTTGACCAATGGTTACACCATCTTTCATTCTATACCTTGTTATATTATAAGAATCAAACTTCTTAGTTCTATCTGACTGAGAAAACCACATAGATGTATAGTCCCAACTACTTCTAGCTATAGGGAACCAATGTACATTGCCAGGAGACTGCTCAAAATATCTGCCATCTTCTGCTTTACCATATTTTGTTGGTTCAACTGATAATTTTGGACTTACATCGAGTTCTCCTGTTAACTTAAATGGATGACAATATGCATAATTCAATCCTGATACAGCGAAATCATCGCTTGGCACATTTTTAAAAGATAATACTGAGCCATTACTATCAATTCCACTAGAACTGGCACATAGGTATCTTGACATGAAATAATAAACAGTAACATTTATCGATAATGTACCAGACGCCCCAGAGCCTCCAATAGCATTTAGAGTAGCTGTTATAAATCTACTTGACCCGCTCAAATTACCACGATATAATGCTACTCCAGTATTTTTGTTCTTAGCAGTCATTACGAGTTTACTGAAGTCATAGTTACCGTTATGTATATCTATTTCTATACCACCTGATGATTCGAATATCAATTCAGTATTATCATATGAAATTATAAGCCCGCCCATTCCTGCATAGATACCTTTATATTGACCTGAATCTACTCTCACGTCATAACCTACAAAATCAAGTATAAAGTTAAACTTATCTTGTAACTGTACTATGTTGCTTTGCGATTCTGTAACTTCAGATTCCCAATATACTCCACCCATAAAGTTACCAACTTTATTATCCTCAGGACAATATATTTGAAGCACAGGTCTTTTGTTCATTGATATTTCTGACAACTTGGGCTTCAACTCAACTAGATTATATTCGTGGTCATATGCATTTAGTATATCAGTATATCCATCTTTTGGACTTATACTTAATTCAACTTGCCTTTTGTCATTATAGAATTTACAATCAGTCTTTGTAAATTCACCTTCAAAATACAGAGTACGTACATTGTTTATATACGTATATATTTTAAAAGTATGCTTCTTATTTATAGATGCGTCTTTTATAATCTTGTAATCAAAACCAAACAAAGATATTTTGCCATCAAGAGTTTCACGAAAAAATCTTTGGCCTGATTCTAACGCGTATTTTTTCTTGAGCTGTTTATAATGTGGATATACTCGTGTATTATTCACATAAAATTCATATACTTGAGGTTGCATACTATTCTTTTATTACACGTTTTACATTACCTTTAATTTCAATTATAGAACCATCAGGCCCTTGGAAATATTTAATCTCTCCTTGTTTTCTTATTGCTCTAAGTTCATTTTCTGTAGTAGACAAATCAATAATATTTGTGCTTTCTTTTTGCATCATTATTATCTTGTCTGAATCTGAGAAAGCGTTTGCATATTTATCTTCAAATACTCCTTTATTCAATGATTCTATAACATCAGGAATAATCTTAGAATATTTACGAGTACTTCTTTTATTGATTATAGCTATTGCCTCTCCGCCTTCTGCTTTCATTCTCTTTTTGCGCTTGTTTGTAATGCCCAAATCAATATCATTTCCAGATGCGTGCGAGCCTCCTTCTAATACTTCATATCCTCCTTCTCCGTATTCTTCTGATTGAGACGCCGTAACTTGTTTTGCTTTCACTTTAGCAACAGCAAACGAAGTCCACATTGTACCAATTGCAGCTATCGCCAATGCAGGGCCTACAATTGGAATCTTAGATAGAGAACTCCAAATATTAGCAGAAGCTGTTATCAAACTTGATGTCTGCGTAAGAGTGTCAATCTGCTGTTGATTACGTTGTGCTTCTTCTAATAGCCTTTGTTTCTCTCTTTGCTGCTTTTTAGCTTGTTCAAGCTCTTTTCTAGCAGATATTACTGAACTAGCATAACCTAAATTTCTAGCTTCAACCTCAGCGTCCAGGGCTGTTTGGGCTGCTTCTGCTCTGCTATTTGCTGATTCTAATGCTGCTTGAGCTAAGTCTACTTCAGCTTGCATTATACTTTGCAATTGACTTATTACTATATCAGTTGCTTCAGTAAATGCATCAATTTGGTCATCATTAAAGCCAAATGATTCAAGCAATGTATATCCAAGCCCATTTTTACCTATACTAAGTAAAACATCATCAATTTCTGATAACTCTCTATTAATACCTTTTACAGTTTCTTTTGCAGTTTCAATCTGAGTTTGACTCCAATCCAATGAACCGGCTTCTGCTTGTGCAATTTGTTCCAGCCATCTTTCTTTTTCTTGCTCTAGCTTAAACTTCGTAATCTGGTTTTCTGTATGTTTAACTACATTGAATCTTGCCTCTTCTAAAGCCTGCTGCTGGTCAAATGCACTGATATCATATTCAGCTATTGTACTTACGCCTTGTTTAGAAAAGCCTGCTTTTATATCAGCTTCACTTTTTCGTTGTGCTTTTGGTAATTTAGCATTTTGTAATAAAGCAATCTGCTGCTCTGCTTGTATAGCAGCTAATTTTAAATTTATCTCTTCTTCGGAACCTTCTTTGACAGCTTTCAATCTCAAATCAATTGTTTCTTGTAACAGCTTCAATTCATTTATCTGTCTGTCTTTTTCGATAAATTCCAGTTCCTGATTTAATTCTTCTTGATATTTTTGTATTGTATTTACAATCGTTATTTGTGTCTCTTCTACTTGCTTTTTCTGGTCATCAGATAAATCTTTATACAGCTTATCTTGGTTTTCAAGAATACGCTTGTTTTTATCATACATATTATTCAAAGCAGCTGTATTAGAGTTGTAAGTCTCTATTGCTTCTTTACGTCTTTTTGCAAACTCATCTTGCTCAAGTCTTGATAAGCTTTCTTGATACTTCTTATTAGCATTTAGCTCATTCCTATTAAGTATATCAGTTGCATCACGCTTTCTTCTTGGTTCTTTTTGCTTTTTCTGTTTTTTATGCGCTGAATCTACTCCAGCAGCTTTTAATATTTCATCTGCTGCTTTGTTTGCTGCTTCAGCAGTTTCAAAATAAAAATCTATATTCTTTTCCAGCTTATCAGCAAGTTCATCTGCTGCGTCTGCTTGCTTTCTGAAAAACAGTTCAGTTGTTCCAGATTGATAGCTTACTGCTCCTGTTACACTCGATGAATATGCTGCAGTTGAGCCACCTGCTTTTTCAATCTGTTCTGCTTTTTTACGTTTTAAAGCCGCTTCTTCACGCTTAATTAGTACTTCTTCAAACTTTTTCTCAGCTATTCTGTTAGCTGCAGCTGCTTTAGCTCTCTGCTTAAATGCTTCAATTACTGCTTGTGTGTTATTGACAAATACATTTTCAGCGTCAGACACATTGTTTATAGATATGTCTAATTGGTCGAATGCAGTCTTATTATCATTTATCCACTGTAGCTGTTCTTTTTTAGTTGTTAACCTGTTCCATTCTTGTTGTAATGATTTTAGCTTTACAATGTTTTTTGCTAGAGAACTTACTCCATTTTTTGTAAATTCTTCATGCAAAGTTGTGAGTTTAGTATTTAATGACTCAACTCCTTTTTCTGCTTTGAATAAATTACGTACCCAATCTATTATTTCTTTTCCATACATTGAAAACACTGTAAGAATTACAACTAAAGCAGTATTCCAGCTAAATAGTGACTTTACTATTGAGCCAGTTACACTTACAGTCTGTTTTCCTTCCGCTATGAATTGCTTATTTTGTGCTCTCAGCCTTTGAATCTCGTCGACCAGTATAGGAACGTTGTTAGATATACCTAAAAAGAACGTATTCAATGACACGGCAGCTGCAGGGAGTTCACGTACAATTTGACCGACTGACATGCCTAGTCCATCCCAAGATTTTTTGTAATTACCGACTGATAAATTGTGCTTACCTGTAGCTTCTTGTAGCTTAATCATCTGTTGGTATATCTCGTATGTCTGTTGCTCTAAAGCTTTTCCGGCTTCAGTTGCACTTCTCTCTTCAGCAGACATCTGATTAAGCTTTATTTTGTTCAATGAATACTGAGCTGATAATCTATTATAAGAGCCTTCAGCAGAATTAGCAATTGTTACATTGAGTTTAGCTATTTCGTTTGCCTCGCGTATCTGAGTTGAATATAACTTAAGCTGCTCATTTTCTTTTGACCTAGCAAATGCAAGCTTTTCTTCTGCTTGTACTAATTGTGAAAGTATAGACTTTCTTGCTTCTTCTGAAGAATTAGCCGATTGTACTTCTTTATTATATCTTATTTGTGATTGTATTCTTAATTTAACAGCATTATCGTATTGCTGCATACTGTCTTTCAATTCAAGAATTCTGTTAATCAGCTTAGCTCCTTCTTTTGAATTCAGCGCTTCTTGCTGATTAAGATTTCTCAGTTGCTGCGTAACAAGTCTTAATTCAGCATCCATCCTATTGTAAGAATCTGAGGCTGATTGTACAAATTTTACGGCATCACGATTCTCTTTGTTTACTTGCTGAGTTAATACTTTTAGCTCTTGAACTCTCACTCCAGTTTCTGACATTGCAAACGCTAACTCTCTTTCTGCTTTTTCAAGTCTAGAAGCATCACTAGCAGCTTTCTTAATTACTTCTCTACTTGATTCATTGGCTCCACTAGCAGTCTTAAGAGATTCTTGTATCTCTGTTGCGCCTTTCTTAACCAAATCTAGTATGTCAGAATATGTACTTTTAAGCTGATTCAACTCCTTGATTAGTCTTTCAATAGAATCATCAGGAGAAACTAAGTCTTTATAATATATCGGGTTTGAACCTGGCATAATATGTTTATATTATATAAGTTAAATTCATTTCCAAGTTAATTCTGGGCTACTCCAGACTATTCAAGAGTAAAAGTAATATAATTTATTTAATATAAAAAGAAAGTAGCCAGAAATTAAAATAAATTATATTCCCTATACAGAAACTATCTTTTCCTTAATCGCTTTTGTTCTTTTTCTGCTTGTTGCTTTATATTATCAAGAGCGTTGTAGAATTGAAGTACAGTCATTTCTCTAGCGTTTAGGCTAGTCTTTTGTGCTATGAGAACACATGCATTTTCAAACTGTTTATCATATTTTACTTCGATCGACGTGCTACCTGAAAAAGATTTAGGCTTATGCAAATCAAGCATGAACTCATCTATTGCATTAATATCTTCGGCATTGTCTTTTTCATTTATTAGCCCTTCTAGCACTAGCATGGTTCTAAGCTTGAGTTTGTCATAAGCTTCTTTTTCCTTCGGATTTGTAAAGTTACCAGGAAAATAAATCTCTAATTCAGTGTCTACTTTTTTTTTAAACCTCATGACAAAATCAACAAGCCATGAATGTTTTACATGTTGAATATCTTCAAGAATATTTTTTAGATTTTCATCTGATAAATCAGTTACTTTTTTGCCATCTACATCATGTATTAAAGCTGCAAAAGCTAAATATTTTGGAGATACTTGATTGACTATCATAAACATGTTCTGACGCATATTTTGTAGTTCTTGCATTGCTTTTTTAGTATCTTGCTTCATTAGCTTTGCAATCTTTACGATATGTTTATCAATATCGTCAACATCTGAACCTATCCCAGAATCTATGAGTATATACTTGTTATATTTCTGAAAATTAACTATTGGCAGCTCATCTATACTGTCGTATACTCTTACGACTTTATTTTTTATAAGTAATCTTTTCATAGCAAATATCTAGTAATCGGTGTTGATAATAATGGAATGCAAAGTAATGATACATCGAATGTAATTATCAATGCAATCATAGACAAAGTCATCGCAGTCCAAAAACTTAGACAAAAGTCGCATCTTAGCATTTCTCCAATAATTGGGAGTTTGACATCAAAATAGTCTGTCATTTTGTCTTTTAGTCCTGTTTTTTCTAAAAACAAGATTACGAATGTTGCTAATAAAGCAACAACTACTACTTGATAAAGTGTTGGCATAGTTCTCTAGTTGTTAATGAAAATTCTATTCTCAATCCTGCATACGGGTACATAAAGAATTGTTTATCAATATCTTGTATACCTTCTCCTTTATATACATAGTTATTGTATATTTTTTCTATAGAATAACCTTTGTATATATTTTCGAATCTTTCGTATATTTTATTTATAGTCAATCTACCAGTAGTATTTATGATACCTGGCGTAGTTAATAGTCTTATGATTTCATCTTTCACTTCTTCAGTATGTAATACAGTCTCGTCATCATAGATACTGCATAAATCATACCAAAATACAACAGCCCCGCTAAATGTGTACTGCGGTAATGATTGCACGACTTCAGTTATTTCTTGAGGGTCATATATATCAAACCATGAGAAGTTGCCAAAGTTATCATTTGGAAGAAGTGATACGTATTCGCCATTTCCATTATATATCGCTGGATATACGAACTTATTACCATCCGGACGATGCTCAATGAGTTTATAAGCACGGCCAAAAGCGTAATTGAGCCATTTCAACTTTTCAGTGAATGCTCTTTGCATATCCTGTATGATTTTATCTAATAATACAGGCTCATCTTTATATCTTATTTGTACACTGCTCTCTTTCATAGATTTCTGACTTTATTCATTAATGCTGGATATATGTATTCCCAAATAAGCTTATTTATATTTTCATCAGTAAGGCCAAATATCTCTTCACCGTATTTTTCTCCTAATTTGTTTGTCTTCCAATCTTTTGCATCAATGAAGAATTTTGTATCATCAGCATATACTACAAACGATGCGTGGAATTCTCCAGTATCTCTCAATGTTACTCTATTTGTTGGTTGCCCTTTTGTGATTTTAACAGCTATCGTATTTTTAGAGTAAGGTGCATAACTGTTAATCTTTATGCCTTCTCTTGTAATGCCTTTCTCAAACAACTGGTTTTCAGAGTTCATATCGCAAATGAAGGCTTCATCTTCAATAACTTCAAGACGAATATAATCATTTATGTTATCTCTCAACTCAATGATTTTTGCGATTAACTCTTCAATTTGGTTCATACTGTTAAATATCTTATTCCATTATTTTTACATGGCAAGCATACTCTGTCTATTCCTTCAGTGCTCAGTTCGATAGCTTTGAAAGACAAATCAAGTTGATAGCTAAGCCCTGATTTTTTCATTGATGATGAATCACCATCAATTTCATATAGTATATCAACTCTAGAAGCATTTATAGAGTGTCTGTTTGTTCTCACGTTTGGATTGTATGCAAATTCTCTCAACATATCAACTGCTACTTGCTTAGCAATTACATCTTGGAATAGCATTCTTTGTTCTATTATGAAATCTGTTATATCGCAATTAACAGACACATCTATATTAAGCCCATAGTTATTATCGTATGTATACATGTTATTCTCAATATCCCAAAGCAGTGGCTTATCTTCTTCATACTGTAGCGACTCTTCACTGATTTTGAAAGGATGAATCTCCAGATATTTAGACCATGCCATCCATGCTTGCATTTCACGTCTTGAGCAGCTGTTGCATGGTTCTTTTGACCAGTCTTTATCTTTTCTTATAGCATGCATGTTACCTAACTTAGATTGCTCGTACATTAAGTACCAGCTGCCCCCAGATTCAGTTTCTTCAGATTCGTATGGAAGATATAAGTCAGGTATTATAAACCATTGGAAGCCTTTATTTGTTTTATTTACAGTAATTACCTTGACCGGCAATTCAGTAGATGAATGATACAAGAACAGCTTAATTTCACCTACTCCATCTGTTTGTATTCCGATTCTGTTTATTCTAGTAGTAACACCTTTTGACCTGATTGGAACTATTTCAAAACCTACCAAATTATTTTTATTTGCAATAATGTCAGTTAGTCTTCCAGTTCCATCAAACAATGTTCTGTTTTCACACAATGTTCTGTATGTTCCTTTTGCAATTTTCTCATTACAATATCTAACGATAGCTTTTTGTATGCTAGCTTTCGTTTTGCCTTCGAGCCATTCAGAAAGCTGGTTTGTTTCACTCCAAAATTCTTGGTCAGTCGGCAGATTTCCTGTGGTCTGTTGCAATGATTTATACAAGTTTCCATCGTATTTCACAATGCTACCTTTGTCATAATGTTTTTCATTGCTATATTCGCTATACACAATGTTTTTGAAATCTGGCGCTATACTAGAAATATTCTGTAAAGTTAGCAATGGATGTACTTGCTGAAAATAGAGGCCACTTTCACTTACAGTTAGAGTGTCAGCTATTTTAAGTTCTTGCGTATCATAATTTTGCTCCCATCCTATGAGATGCAATAATTTTTCTTGTATATCATTTGCTCTTACCATGGTTATTCTTGTTCTTCTACAGTGAATAAACTTTGTAAAATAGCTTGTAGCTCTTCGCTATCGTATAAATATGAAGGTATACCTTCTTCTCCCAATACGGGTGCAATAAAATCTTCGTGCAACAGAACCATTGTTCCATCAACACTTCTTCTTGCGTGAACGGGTGGAACTATCCCGTGTTCCGTACACCATTCTATTGTTACTATAACGTATCTCATTGTGTTATCAAATTTTCAAGTACATAATCAATCAATTCCTGCTCGGTGAATCCGTCAGTTTCCTTGGTGGGAACTGAATCGAATCCTATGGAGTTGTAGAAAGCTGAACTAATCCATCCGCTATTATGGTCAGTATTGCTAAAGAATATAGGAGTTTTAGTTTTATCACCTGTCACATCATTGTTTACTATGGTGATTATTTGCTTTTTATTTAACAAAGTGGAAACGCGTGTAGATTCATTCAGTGTTCCATCAATATAGGTCTTGCCGTTTGAGTTCCTACTATTATAAGCAATACTACCTTTGTCATTGAATACAGCAAACAGCCAAGGTTCAGTAGTATTCAGTCTTTGGTCATAGATAAACTTTCCATCAATGAACGGATTGATAGTTACAAACAACACCTTAATGCCCTGCTGCAAGTTCTCCACAACACCGTAATCATCCACTCCATCAGTTACTAGGGCATTAGGGTAGACTTCCTTTAATTCAATAATTACATCTGTATTAGGGTTGCTATAATCATCCGCATATAATTTAAATCCATATGGCACAGCCACATCACCCGAACCAAATTCATATTCTCCATCTTCATATATAGACTTGTCCGATGGAGCCACATCACCCGAACCAAATTCAAGTCTGTAACCACTTTTCATCCCCGTAACAGTAGCTTTGAATTTAACCTTAACTGAACCCGTAGCAGTGTACAATCCACTACTAGAACCTTTAAGCATGGGGTTATATGTGTGGTTATTTATAAGATTTCCGTGCTGAGGTGATGAAATCCATATAGAATTATCGGAGAAATTAGTTTCATACCCACCCACACCGCTCATTGCAGCGAACAGGAAATTGTTAAGTTTCAGAGGTCTGTTGTTTCCGCTATGGTCTTGCAGGTATGGATTGGCTTTTAGTATCTCGTTTGTGGGTACGGATTGTCCTGACGGGAGCTGGGTAATGGTGATATTACAAGCACCTGCAATATTCCCGTTTCTGAATGACAAATTACCCTTTACGGTTCCTAATGGCGGAATATCATAGGTTCCGTCTGATGTGATATTGACTAATTTTACATCAGCACTATATCCCCAGTATAATTCCTGCCCGTCAACTATACCTTTCACTTCCACTTTCATTCCTGGGAAATTTTTTGTTTGGTCAGGAATGTAGCACTTTACTGTATCGTTCAGTGTAGCAAATCTAGTTATGACAAATGAGGTGCTTGTTATAATTATATCAGCATTTACAGAGGGATGCGGTCTCCAGTCGTTAAAATTCTGTGTATAAACATCCACAGGCTTTGACATATCATACCAAAACACCATGTGTTCTTTCACCCATTTGTCTATGTCCGGTCCAGGAGGAACAGGTTTTGTATCTCTGTTTACATTAATCGGATTCTTATTTGAATTGTTTATGAATACGTTTAAGTATGCCATTTTTTTCCTGCTTTATACAGTTTATAACTAAAACAGAGGCCGACTAAATTATAAAACTTAGTGACCTCTGTCCAAAGCTAATAACAACTAAGAAAAGACTGCTATTATTTTTTATGCTCCAGCTACATCTTTAATAAAGATGGGTGATTTTTCTGAGTTAGCTACAACGATAGTCTTACCGTAAGCTGCATCTTCGCTAGAAATATTAAAGCCGAGAATAGGACTTGCAAGTGTGTCAGCATTACTGTTGTATGCTGTCAAGAATGCAACGTCTACAGCAAATCCGTAGTGCTCTTTACGAGTACGCGTCATATCTGTAGTTGCTGCTCCGCCAATAGCAGAGAAGTCTCCAACAGAATCGTAGTAGTAAGTACCAACAGGCATATTGAGCAACGGAAGAGTAGCAATTCCCCATTCGTGACCATCACCAGATACTGTGCCAAGCAAACAGTCACGTTCAAATCGAGTTAACATGCCTAATGCGCCAGCATTGATTGCATATCCTTGTGCATACTTGTTTTCAACAGCTGCCAAGTTATTTGTCAAGTGTACAATTTTACCACTGAATTCATTCTGTTTGTTGACATCATTGTAAAGTCCATGCTGCTGCAACTTACGCATGATACTTTCAACACCGGCATCTCCTACAATATGCAATTGACCGTAGAAATCATTAGCGGCCATGATTACTTCAAGGTCGCCAAATACGTTTTCACGTTCAGCCCATTTTGCATTGATTGTATTACCAGTTTTATCATACAGCAGCGGATTCTTGATAACTTTAGTTTTGCTTGCTCCAAGCTTTGTTAAAGCAGCTTCATCAAGTTTCTGAGCCAACTTGTAGATGTATTTCATCATCTTGGTTTCAAAGTCTTTTTGAATCTTGATTTCGTTGTTCATATACATAGCAGGAGCTATAGTGAATCCCCATGAATAAGTTGCAAATGTGATTTCAACCATTCTTGATGTGTTTTCGCTATCAGCAATTGTTAAAGTACGCTCATTACCAATCGTGATGCCAGCATCATAATCAATAACTGGTGTTTCCAGCGTATTACCAATTGACATACGCGCTTTTTCTTTAAGTTCGTCTGTCAAGATTCCGGTAGGGTCTTCTGATTGCACCATAAAAGCATTCAAAGCACCGTACCGACTGGGACGATACTCAAACTTATCTAAGTTAGAGTTCGCTCTAATGTTTTGGATACGAGTTAATACTAAGCTCATAATTATTAGTTTTTTAAATTTATAAATATGTGCTATTATGATGCATTACCCTTTTACAACATATAGCTAAAGTTATTCTTATTTAATCGGCAACTGAGAAATGTTGTTATCATTTCTTATTTCCAATGATTTATCAGCAAATTCTTGCGAATCACGTGTCAATCCAGTATGTAACAAGTAAGTCTCAATAGCTTTGTCAGCTTCAACTTGGCTTTTGACTGATGATAAATCGAGTGTTACTCCACTACCTCCTTGGCCACCTTGACCTCCTTGACCACCAGTACCACCACCTATTTGTTGTTTGCCTGTATCGATGACATCTTTCAAAGACGTTTCAAGAATAAGCTCCTGTAGCGTGTATGGATTGAGGTTATTTTTCGGGTTGTTGAGAATATTACCATCTTGGCCTCTTAAAACCAATTTTTTACCGCCTTGACCGTCATCGATAAAATCAGGAGTACCTTTTGTAAGTACTTCAGCTTTAGCAGACTTCAATAATACATTCTGCACATTGTCTGTAATGCCAGATTTAAATTTTAAACCTGAAACAGCTGCTTGGAATGCATAATCAACATGCACATTTTTAATATTATCTTCAAGTTCCTTTTTCTGAGTATTGAACTCAGTTTCTTTTATCTGCAACTGAGATTGCAATTGACTAACTTGCGCTTTTGTGTCTTTCAGTTGTTGACGTAATGCAGCATCACCTTCACCACTTTCAATCTTCTTTTCAAGGTCAGTTACTTTTTTGTTTGCTGCATCCAACTTCTGTTGCAAATCTTGAGTTGAACCGGCTTTTGTCTTGTATTCATTAAGAACACGTTTAGCGTAGTCATAACTTTTTTCGCCGTCATTCTTTTTAATGCCAGTTATACTGAAAATATCAGTATCATATTGGCCATGCAAAGCTCCAATCTTTGTGCCAATAACAGTATTTTCATCGTTTCTGGACATTTCAGCAATCGCATTGACCTGTACATCAGTAAGGCCAGCTAACGCTGAATTTTGTCTTAACATATCAATTGTTAACATAGCTTTGAGGTTTTTTTATTTTGTTACAAATTTTGCTGCTTCTCCATATGGGTCATGCAAAACCTTCATGATTGTATAGCCCAATGATGCGAAGTTATTCTTGAACAACTGCCATTCACTATAAGTAAACAGCTGTGTGTAAGGCTTTGAGATTTCTTTTCCAGTCATTGAATTGAAACGTCTGCCATGCACAATTGACAAGTGTACCATTTTCTCTGTGCCTTCAGCAGGTTTATACGCAGATGATTCATCTTTCGCAGTTGCTGGAATTGCATCGATTTTATCTTCTACATCTGCAATCGACATTGCAATATTATCAAGCTCTTCTTGCAATGATTCAGTCCATGACTTGCCTCCAGCTTTTTTAATCTCCAAGAGTTCTGCTTTTCTAGCTTCTAGCTTAGATTTGATTTGCAGATACTCCTGCTTGGTCATTTTCTTCTCTGACATAATCTAATAGTTTATCTGTTATTAACTTAATCTTTTCACTGAATGTTCTAGCAGATGCGAACTCAATTATATTAATGTTCTCTCTCTCGAATCTTTCTACTAAAGTACTGAAATTTATTTTAAGTTTTACGTAATTTTCATTTAATAACTTTTTTTCATGCAATTTTAACACTTCATCAAGTGTTTTATGCGGATATGGCTCCAATTGCTTTAATATGAGCATTCTCTGCAATACAAGCGGATTGTTTCTATATTCAACTTCAAGTATCTGTTGAGTAATAGCATCGAGTTCAGATTCTGAAGCTCCATTTGTTTTTGCCTGCTCATACTTGTTATACAACTCTTTTACAGTAAATACATAAAACTCAGTACCCCAGCTAATAGATGATGATATGAAATCGCTTCCATATCTGAATCTGCATATTGTATCTTCTACAAACTTCTGTGCTAATTCGAAGTTTGTCTTGAGCGCATTGAGAACGCTTGTCTTGCTCTCAAAGTTAGCTGCTACCTGTGTTTCGTTGATAGCTTCCTTTTCACTCACAGTACCACCAGAACCAGCGATAGATACAATAATATCATTTCTAAGCCGTACACATTCTTCTACGTTGTAAGTCAGTGAATCTTTATCGATAGTTGTAATCTGAACTGGATTACGCATATCGACTATACCTTCAGCTTGATTTGGTATTGGCACCTCTAGGAATGAGCCAGGCCCAGCTATACGTTTTTCGCTACAGCATGGACATTTTTCAACTGTTCCATCATTGAGTATCTTATACTCTCCGCTAGAGTTTCTAAGAAAACCACCATCGCAGTAGTCTCCTGTTTCATTATTTTCAAAATTACAATCAGCCGCGTACGCACTATAAATAGGATATGGCGCATACAAATCAAGATGCTGTTTCGATATTGAAAAGAATAAATACCAATCGAGATTTGATAGTTCTTTTGAAATGGGGTTCTTCTTTAAGTCCTTGTTTTTCTCATTGAGCTGAGTAGACCAGAAAAATCTAGCAGGACAGTACCTTAAATTATGAGTTGCTTCAGATACAAGAGATGCAATCTCATTTTTTTCATTTAATTGATAAACTCGTATATACGTATCATCAAATGCAGCTATCCTTCTATTAGGCTGCCTAAATACTATCCATTTAAACTCGGTTTCATTTACCATTTCATAGTCTACTACGTCTTCTATTTCAAGCCAATAGAAATATGGTTCTGGGCGTACAGACATTTGAATTTGCGGCAAATCGACTACTAATATACTGTTTATGGAAACTTGCATTTTTTTCCAACCTACTGTTTTCCATATATCTGGCTCATTGAGCTTATTTTTTCTATAATCTGCCCAATCTTCAGCCAATTCAGAATCTGTAAACTGATAAGATGATGATGAATTACGACTATAGAAAACTCTCTCGAGTTCTCTATAGACGTCTTCAACTACGGCAGGAGTTGACAATGGAAACTTAAACAGCTGCAGGAAAATATTATATTTGTCTTTTGGCAACAAATTTCTAACCCAATCAAGAAATAGTGCAGTTGGTTGATTTATATCAGACACAGCGATATTAGTCTCAGTATGAAATCTGAGCCTCTTTTGCATGTTGGCAGCTTTCTGTATGACCTGACGTTTAGTCGGCTTTTGCAGAATTTGCTTTATCTGATTTAAGTCTAAGGCCATCTTCTTCGTCGTAAGTATATTTACTATCTTTTGGCAATTCCCACCCACCATTGAGATGAGTGCCCATGCCGAGTATTCTCTCAGCATGAGTTAATTCAAAGTCTTGTTCCATATTATATTTAGGAACAACTAACTTTACGTATGTAAATTTCTTTTTCATACTGCTTTTATTAACCTCCTATACCCTCAGCGTTAGATTTGGCATTAACCCAGTCAGTTAATGGATTGAAGTCAAGTGTTTCACGCTTAATGATATAGAAATTATCACTCCAGTTAGGGAAGAATGACCACTCAATAGAGTTGCTGTCAGGTTCTTCAAAACCGCCTAATTTCTTATCACCAATAAACAATTTGCCTACAGGAATTGGCATATACTTAGTAGGCTTGCTCGGGTCATCAACCAAACAGCCAATGTTACCATTTTCATCAATCAGCCAAACACCAACGTTTTCACACATGTATTGCTTCATGGTAGCAATCGTTTTCTGGTTTTCCTGATAAATAGTCGCAGAGAACGTAGTAGGTTCACGACCAATTGTAATCTCAATACCGCCAAGTGTTTGGTTACCACCACCGAATGTGCGTGCTGCACCTGGTTCAGAAGTAGGCCCTTGGATATATGGAGTAACAATCATTTTAGTGCCATCAGCAGCTGAGAACAAAGTAGCGAATGATGCTTTCTTCATAGGGCCTGTGACAGCATTCAGCTCTCCAGGAGTTTTATAAACACGCTGAAAAGCAACTTTTTGTACTTGTCCCATACTCTCTTTGCATTCAGCAATTTCGAGGTCGGCTAAATGAGCGCCAGCAGGACATCCACAATTTAAACCCATAGTCTTTATGTTTTTAATGTTAATAATTAACTGAGCAGCTTCCCTTAGCTTGCTTCATGCTTTTACTATAATGTTGCGATTCTTCTACACTGTAAATATACTAATAATTATCCAAATTAGTATAAACACATTGAAAAATTATGTTTTATTTGCACATTTAATTTCTCTGTTTGATTCCTTTTCTATTGTCTCTAGCTGCATGCATTTCATATACACCAGTTGTTGCATCAGGAGCATCATCATGTTGATTTCGCTTTTTGTTATCTTTCCTGTAGCTCATCATAGCATTATAATACGCAGGCCATTTTCTCTCCCAGCCTTCTGGCATCAATATATCACTCATTACATTAGCTGACTGCGTATAGATACGTACATACTTGTTGTTGGTTTGTGTGAATGTTTCAACTGCGCATCTGAAATTACGCATTACAACTCTAAGTATGCGTTTGACTGAACGTGCAAATCCTCTGCCACCATTGTTAGATTCTATTCTTGCTCTTACTGTATTATTCCTTGCGAATAGTTCAGCTGTTTTTGGTTCAGTTACTTCCATAGGTGCTTCTGTGAATAATACATCTGTGACATAACAGAATTCAGGAGTATCAATGAAGCATATAGAGCATAGCTTATCTGCACCTGTATCAGCTGTGTCTGTATAGTTCCATCTACGTTTCGCCTCTTTGCCAACTGGAAGTTGTTCTGGCTTATATGTTTTAAAGCCTTCAGAATACATTAGGCCTTCCTTTGGTTTTGGGTCTTGCATATACTGCGTATCAAAAATAAGCGGGTTTACCCTCCTCATATCATGAAGCTCTTCTAGTGTATGCTTCATTGGCCAAAGCGGCGTTTCATTCATATCTTCATCAATCTGTATTGCTGGAAGAGATAAAACAGTCCATTTTTCTGGCTCAGTTTCCATAAGGTACCCACATAAATCATGTTCATGCAATCTCTGCATGATGATTATAATAGGGGTATTACGAGAATTGACACGATTTCGTATAGTACTCTCAAACCGTGTATTAATACGTTCTCTAACAACATCAGATTCTGCATCTTCAGGTTTCAAAGGGTCATCTATTATAACAGCACCATTAAATATATTCTCTTTTGCTCCAATCATGCCAAGCATTTTGTTCAGATTACTATCGAATGTGAGGTCATCATATGATTCGTCTGATGTATCTTGGTCTACTAATCCAGCGCCAAATCCTGTAACCTGCCCTTGTGTAGATACTGCATATAATTCACCGCCTTTCATTGTTTTCCATCTAGTTGACGAGCCTTTTTCTTTCTCTAGAGCAGAATCAGGAAACAGCGTTTTAAACAAAGGCTCCATCATTATGCTTCTTACAGTGCTTGAATTATCACTCACAAGCAAATCAGAATATGATAGATGCAAGAACTTACATTTTGGATTGAGTGCAAAGCACCAACTTATAAATGATTTAACTGCCACTTCAGTTTTACTATAACGAGGTGGCATGTTTATTATAAGTTTTTTTGTCTTTCCATCAACTACATCTTGTAAAGCATTAAATATCATCTTGTGATGTCTGCTTACAATAAAAGAGCGCTGGTATTGTGCCTTAAACATAGCTTTCGTATATTTTTCCAATGATGATAGCAATTCAAGACGCAATAGCTCTTTTGGGTCTGTCATGTTATTCAATTCCATAATTTTCTTCAAATTTCCAACTAAAACCATATGCGTGTTGCAATATTCCTCTGCAGCACGCTGATATATTACCTTGACTTATACCAGTTTCTAATGCAGCTTGTGATGCTGATTCCCATCTTCTTATGACTTTTCCTGTATTTGAATCCAGCTGTAACACAGGTTTTCTTTTAATACCTTTGATACCTTCGATTGGAATCTCATTAACTCTGAAATATTTGTCATCTCGTACATATTTGTCTATGTATGCCAATTCAGTTTTTGTATGAAATCTGCTGCCGCGTATATAAATAGCATTATTGCCATTCGGGCATATAGTATCTAACTTTTTTATGTAATTATATTTATTTTCTATGAGTTCTAGCAAGTTACGACTTCTATATAACAAACCAATAGATATATAGCTACTGTCTCGTATACTTTTGCTTATCTCAGTCTTATACAATATACTACTTTCATCAAATGCAGCATGCATTAATCTTCCAATCTCATGTATTATGCTACTTGTTGTATGAGTTATATACAATTTCATATCGCTCTCAGTTTCTATAGAAAATACACAGCTAGTAGTACCAGGTGTGCAATCGCTGTAGAATATTTTGAATTCTGTAATGTCTTGTTTCATGGATATACATTATTATATACGTGTATACATGCGCGTACGTTAATCTTTACCAATTATTGTATCTCTAATAATCATATATGCTTCTCTTGATACTACAGTATTTGGTATTATACCATTTGCAGTTTGGCTTGCTTGCGGCAATTCAAGTGTAACTTGACCTGCTTTACCAAATATTCTGTCCCATAGCTTCTCTACTGTTTCGATATTGCCAAGTTTTGCATCTTCAAGAAGGCGTTTAATCACTGTTTTAACAGCAACTGGTACCTTTTTATTATTATATACAGCATTAAGCTGTTGCTCATTACAAGTCAATAAACACGATAGCAAATTATATGTGTCGCTCTTAGAGAGATACACACTCGTGTTTATGTTCAATGATTGTAGAAGCTTGGCAATCTGAGGTTTTGTTGTTCCGACCAGTGGTAGGATATTTTCTGGTACAACAGGCACTGGCTGTGATTCAACTGCCTCAATGGCTTCTATATTCATTCTTTTCTCTTGCAGCTTTTCTCTTTTATCTTCAGGTAAAAATGACTCTGGGTCTTTTATCTTGCGTTCGAGCGTTTCTAGTTGCTTTTTTTCTTTAAATTTAGCTTTTGCTAGCTCTCTGGCAGTTAACTTCTCTTGCTCTTTTTGCACAGTTTCTTTTATCTTTTCATCACGCATGGGTGACATACCATGGTTTATGCTGTTACCTCTGTCTGGCAGCAAATCCAAAATGTCTTTTTCTGTTTTTTTATAATCCGGCATAGTTATATGAATTTTTAATTGATTAGCAAATATAATAAAATATATAACTATTTAATGTTAATAAACAATAAATCTTTTATTTTTGTGAAAAGCAAGAAAAATTCTGTAAATCAATGCGTAAGTGATTGAAAATCAATGAATTACTACGATGTAAAAATATTTTATTTATTGTTTACACTACAAACCGTTGGTTTTGAGTGCTTTGCGCCAATTGTATACACAGATTTTGTAATTTTAGTATGCAAAAAATAAACAAAGAAACAATTGGAACAATGGTTTGGATATAGGGGGCCCTATGACCAGAATAGTATATAGTAAATAGCTTAAAATGATATTAACTATTTATTTTTTTATTATTACACCCTTTTATATTAATTTTTTATTGTTTACTTTGTTTATTCTTCTCTAAGACGCTGATTTTCAACGATTTATCGATAAACAAGAGATTGTTTACTTTGTTTATCATTGTTTACCCATTATTTATTTTCGCCTGAAATAATAAATCATTGTGAGGCTGAGAACATGTGAGGCTATTGTCAAGTCAAATATTGGTTTGAATAGGCATTTAAAAGCGAATCAGAACATACTTTCTTTTAAATGAGAGAAGCTTTTAGCCTTAAAACGATATTTTATATTGGCTTGAATGAAGCCATCCCAAAATAGCCTCAAAATGTCCAAATTTTTCAATTAACATCATACTAAAATTTTCTAGAAGGAAAAATGCTTGTTTGTCCATTTAGCCTATAGGGCCTGTTTTTAAAGACTTTAAGAATCAATGCCTATGAACGCGACTGCGTATGATATATTATAATATAAAGGCCCACAGCCACACAGACAAGGGGCCTAATTTTTCTACATACTAAAGCAAAAAGCCATAAATATTAATAATGTTAACGCTTATTAGCCTATCAGCCAGTCTGCCATAATAGGCGTTAAAGTGTAACATACTAAAGCAAAAAGCCATAAATATTAATAATGTTAACGCTTATTAGCCTATCAGCCAGTCTGCCATAATAGGCGTTAAATCATGATACTAGAAAGCCTTTTAACATAATAAAGATTATTGTTAATGATTGTTTGCATCAGTGAATTTTGGCTGTCTGCCTTGCTGCTTATAACTAAAAGTTATCGAGCTATAACATTTGGTTATAAGCGATATAGCACTCCTGCAATCAGGCAAACATGCTCACAAGCATAATTCTTCACAACATTATTTAACCAAATTAACTTTCGAATGTCGACATTTCAAAAAGTCAATTAGGCAGTATGCCAAAGTGGCATGATAGTTAAACACCTATAATGATAAACACATATTAACCAAGATAATTTTCGTATATCAAATTCTGTTCTCTTGTACAATTGTAACAAACCAAATAGTTATATTGTGCTCACAATTTTGGTTTGTCCAGATAACCTAAAATAGCTCACGACGTATAATTATAACCTAAAATAGCTCACGACGTATAATTATAGCCAAATATTGCATATACTATTATGGCGTGTACATGCATAATTATTGGTTTGACACTTGAAAGTATTTTCCCATAAATATGATTCACAAAATGTATAATAAGTATTAACAAATTCGCCATATAAGCGGAAACTGTAAATTCCTGTTAATTATATGCCTATTATCGCCTAAATCATAAAATAATGCAAATAAATTTTTATATGTCGCGAATATGCTGTACTTTAGCAATGTGAACATAAAACAACATATATAACAATTAAAAATAAATACAATGAAAAAGAAGTTTAATGCAAGATTAGGACGTATGGTAACTTATAACTTTTATCCAGTAAAAAAAATTCGTTATCGAGAAAATCAATCCTAACGGAACACTTGATTTGGCAATGGGTACTTGGAAAGTATTGCACGTTAAAGTTGAAGATGTTTGTAGAAAAGTAAATAAGTAATAACAATTAAAAAATATACGATTATGACCAAGAAAGAATTAATTGCAGCACTTGCAAATGTAAATGATGACGCAGTGGTATTGTTTGGCACGAAAGAAATTCAGTTTTTCGGTGCATTTGCTACACAGGTATATATTAACTGGGATAGTAATGAGGTTCTTATAGCCAATAAGCACACAGATGCCACAACACCAGTTTACTGCGAGTTATTACATGAGGATAAAACGCATTAACATAAATCGGCAGGGTGAAAGCCCTGCACAACAAAGAAAAAATCATGAAAAAGGCAATAGTTTTAGGCAACACAGGAGTGATTCTAGTAATCATATCATTAATTGGTTTGATGGGCACGACAGGTAGTACCCAGAATATTTATCTCTTTACCTTGGCAGTCTCTGCAGTTCTGGTAATGATTAGCAATATAATATTGACAAACATCCATAAAAATATAAAGCTATGAAAAAAGTAAACACATACGTGCATGTATATAGGTTGCAATTTGAAGCGACTACAGAAAACCTAAATATAATCGAGAACTTCATAGAGGCTATTTCAGGCGCTGCAATCATATCTTATGAATTGAGCGATACATTGATAATAACTGCATGTGAAAGTCAATTGAGCAAATCAGAAATAGCAAATCAGCTCATCAATATGGGCATTCAGAATGAATATGAACTGACTTCTATAGGAATGCTCGGCCCGTTCAGAGAATGCTTTTAACATTAGATAACAAAGTAGCAAGAAAAATTAACAGCTAATTAACAGTCATACAATCAGAAAACATATATATTTGCAACGTGAACATAAAAGATATAAGAACAGATATCATAAACATTATTTAACAGAAAAAAGTTCTTAAATATTTTCGTAGTTCAACAGAAACAGATATATTTGCAATATCAAAATAATTAATAACATTAAAAATTAAAAACTATGGCAACAAAGAATTTTTCACAGATGACAACAAAGAGACTTACAGCATTGTTAGAAACTGCTTCTGAGGAAGACAAGGTAAAAATCAATGAAGTTTTAGAAAAGCGCGCAGCAGCTTTGCAGCCTAAGGCAGATGTAGCTGAAAATGAAGTTGAGACTGAAAATGCTGAACTCTCAGACGAAGAAAAAGCAGCTATCGAAGCAGCTGAAGCAAATGGTGGCATCAATCCAATGTATGCTGGAAAAACTGACAATGACGGTGGAAAAGCAAAAAAGATGTCTGACAAAGAGCGCACTGAATTGGCAGAAAAGCTGAAAGCTGAAGCAGTAGGCCACAGATGTCAAGTTGTTCCGTTCAATACTATCGAATTTGTCAATGGTACTGTATGCGGAGTAATCGAAGACAAGCGCTCAAACAAAGTTCTTTTGGCCATTAAGACAGACGACGGCCGTAGAATCGTAAAAGTACATGATTCCAAATTACTGAAAATTTCTGACGAAGTTGTAGAGATTCAGAAAGCTTCAAGAGGCAGAAAAGCTAAAGACCCGAATGCTACTAGCATTGACAAGGCTGATTGGTTGCCAGAAGAAATCGAAGCTGAAGTAGCTAAATTCATCCCATTGGTTGGTAAAAAAGTAAGCTATCCGAAATTCTCAATGATTAAACGTGATGACGAGAATGAAGAAAAGACTATTGAAAGTGGCCGTATCGTATCATTGGTACCTGACAAACGCGGAAAGCGCATTCTGTTGCGTGTCTTGATAGACCAGACTGAAGAAGAAATTGCAGCTAAAGCAAGTAAAAAATATGCACACAAAGTCTCTACATGTGAGGACTTGAAAATCGAAGATGAATTCGATGAAGAAGGTTCTGCTATCAATAAAACATTCTGTGAACGCAGAAGCGCTGCTGCTGAGCGCAATGCATTAACACCAGCACAGAAAGTTGAATTGGCTGAAAAGTCTCTTGAAATAGCCAAAAGAGCACTTGAGAAAGCACAAGAAGCATTTGAAAAACGCAAAGCTGCACTTGAGAAAGCACAAGAAGAATTAAAAAAATATCTTACAGCTGAAGAAAATGCTGTTACAGCTGAAGAAGAAACTGCTGCTACAGAAGAGAACTCTGCCGACTCTGCTGAATAAGTCACTCAATTTCTATTCTAAGATTATTGTTATAAAATCTGAAAAAGCTTGGCTGTGAAGTCAGGCTTTTTTATTGTTTGTACCTTGCAATTAAACATAATATTGATTATATGAATCTACTATTTTAGGCTACTCTGAGGCATTAAGCAATATGAGGCGATTTTTAATAAATGCTAGTTATGCATAATGCCTCAAGGTAGCCTAAAATCATATTCTCGATGATTATATAAGCTATATGCTATATATGAATCAAATACTGTTTTATGTATAGTAAAAAATATAGACTATTCTAGGCTATTCTGAGATAGCTTTATATGATTAACGATTAACTTATCGTTTTAGTCGTTATAGCTAAACCAGGATGAAAGAAAGCGCATCCAGGTTTAATAAATCTATATATTAGTAATGAGAAAATAAGTATCTATTGTATTTACGTAATTTATACAAACTAACAATTTATTTAACAGAAATTAATTTGATAAAATCAATATTTTTTATTAGATTTACAGTGAGAAATAATTTACAATAGCTTGTAAAATTAACTGTTGTGTATATACATTAAATAACAGTGAATAAATGTGAGCTATTGTATGGTAAAAATTGTGTACAACCGTCTGAGAATAATAAAAGCTAGAAAGTTTTCCTGGAATATTACTGGGCAAAAATGGCTGCTATACTTCCCAGATTAAAATTTTAAAGATATGAATACGAAAATTTTGAAGACAATTGTTGATGTGCTTTTTTATTTAATGATTTTAATTCAGTCCAATGAATTAATAGATTTAAAAAGCAAAGTTAAAGAACAGCAAAAACAAATTACAGAGTTGAAAAAAGCATTAGATGCATCAGCTAAATATGCTGAATCAAATAAAAAAGCAGTTGATGCTGCAATTATGCAAAAAGGTGCTCAGCTTAATCTCGTTATAACAGGTGTAAAAACTGGCAACACATATTTATTTGATTTGGTGCAAGATTCATTGAAAGCAGAATATATTGAATTCAAATCAAACAAATAGCTATGGCAAATTTTAGATTAGATTATTCGCAGAAACAAGTTATGCAGATATCTAATGACGCTTTCTATTATCTATACTATGGCGAAGAGCCATTAGATGATGATAATTTAGAAGAAGCAAACGAGATATCAAAAATGTTTTCTAGCAATTTCTATATAGAAGATAATTGGGAAGCTGTAGAAAATGAAGGCTTGATAGAAGCAACCTTTGTCCCATACGTAAAAGATGATTGGGTCTATGAAGAGGAATTAGATGTATTTGGTGGATGGACTTTGCAAATACACTGGATTGATTCAAGCAATGTTAAGATAAGATTCTACAATCCAACAAAAGAGCCATTTGGTGAAGAGATATGCAGTGTGCAGATAAATGATTTCGGTAGGCCTCAGGTGCTTACTGAAAGAGGTGGTTTATATCCACTTTGGAAAACCAAGAAAATAGCTGTTTAGGCCCCCTAGCAATACTTCCCAGATTAAAAATTAAAATAGGCTAAGACGATTTCTTAGCCTATTTTCTTATACATCATTTTGTTTCTCATCAGCTTGCCTTTTCAATTCTTGTACCAATGTATCATACCAAAATGGCATTTTGTTAGCTAACTTATAAAATGTTCTTATGTCTCTTAGCTTAACTGCATATTGCAATTCACGTTTGGAAAGCATGTCTTTCGCTGTATGGAATTGAACTACTGCTTTATCTATCTTAAATAGATAAAATGCTTCGTTTTCTTTAAGTATTCCTAGTTCAGTTCCTTGCGTAAAATAGTACGGTAATTTAGGAGTGACCCATATAGATTTGCCTTCACCATATTCTTCGCTTGCAATGTATAAAAATCCAGGATTCACAATGAATGCTTCTCTGTATTGCGCAAAACATCTTCTCAAGCTTACAGGAATATAATTCTTTAACAATGCTTCTACGCGTCTGTTGATAAAAGCCTCACTTCTAACCATTACTTTTGAATATTCATCAGTAAGGAGCTTTATTAGCAGTTTTTTATGCTCCACTTCAAGTTTAGAATATATATTTATGAACTCAGAATTGAGGGCTTCTTTTTGAATTTCAAGCTTGCGTCTTTTTATTTCTAGCCGTTTATTTTCTCTTGCTTTTTTCCAAACAGAGACTGTATGGTCCCACTCTGCTCTTTTTTCTGTATAAGTAACAGGCTTGAATTCTATCAAAGGCTTTCCTGATTCGTCACGTTTGATTTCATTGTTTTCATCCCGTTGAGCTCTTCTTGTATAGCCCCAAGCCCTATCATTCATCATCTCTTCAGGAAGCAAATCATTTTGTAGCATTTCTTCGTATTGTATTCTACGTATGCTTTCTGCTACGCTTTCATCGTAGTCTTGGTCATCATTTTCTATTTCGTCTACGAATTTAGCTAGCTCTTCGTTCGATAGGTTATTTGATTCTTCTTCCATACTTGCTAAATAAATTGTTTAATATATCAATTGCCATTCTTTTTTCAAACATGCCAAAGTAGCATATTGCTAGTATGATTCTAGCTACAAAATGCATTACTATACACATAAAATATACTGGACAATATAAAAAGCCCAGTATTAACCATAATATTTTTAAACTCTTTTTCATAATTTATCGTATCTTTTACCGTAAAACTTTTCTATCATATCAAAATGCTTTCTGTAAATATGCAAATCATGAGCAAAATGGTAATATGTACCTGTTGGCACGCCAAGCTCATCAGCCACCATTTTCTGCAATTTTGTGAAACAATATTGGTCATTACAAAAGCCATATACCAAATCATTTGAACGCATTGTAACACACATATCTAATGTTCCAATCTGCGGTTTAATATCAAAGCCAATTGACAGTGTGCACGGTGTATCATACATATAGTCATCCTTCTCTTTGCCATCGAATATGGTAAGCCAAGCTTGGCGTGTATTCTTATTTTCTTTGAGCTGTTTTATGCATTTTTTTAATTGGCCATTACGCATCCATTGATAACCATAATTAGAATTAACTATGTTATCACCACCATGCATTTTATCCCATATAGGAGCATACTTCTTAATGTTTTCTACACTCCTGTCTCCTGACATATACCAAGCAAATTCTCTTTCTGCATATTTCTCACTGAATTTGCGCCACTCAGTAGTTATAACTCTTTGCTCCGGATTGAGTAGATAAAAGCCAACGTTGTAAACTGCTTTTGTTCCAACATTGGTGTATATGCCTTGGCCCATTATAAAGCCGTATAAATCCTCAAAGGCTTCTGTTGCATTTTTATAAGATATGTTCATTTTACCACTTTATTAATATTACTGTTATAAACTTTAAATAATATCTCTTCTGCTTCTTCATTCATAGAATTGCAAATACTTATTGCTTCTTCTATAGATAAGTCTGTAAGCTCTTCGCCATCATCATTTACAGCAATTTCGCCAGTTATAACTCTAATATCAAATGAGTTTGCAGAAGCAAAGGCCTTAGCAGCATCAAGAGCTTGTGTGCAAATACAATACACAGCGTCCCAGTATACATAAGATAAAGTGCTTGTATCTTTTAATATATCTATATAAAGTTCTCTTAACTTTTCTGGCTTAAACCATCCATGCTCATCCATCCATTTATATTCAGCAAGCCATCTACCATATCCATTTGTAGCTTTAAACCTGTCAGCATAAATAGCCACAAATCTGAAAAATTGTTCTGTATAAATGACTTGTGGAATCTCAGTTGTTTTCTTTTTAATAGAGCATCGAACTCTCTTTGCGCCATGAGGCATTTTTTCTTCTGTCATGGTAATTAAAAAAGTTTATATATTTTAGGCTATTCTGGGATGACTTCTCTTAGCTGACTATTAACTTATTATTAAAATATAAAAGTCATCCCAGAAATGAAATTATGTATATCCAGGCTAAACTCCAGTTGAGCCAAAGCCACCAATTCGGTCAGTTTTAGCAATAGATAAATCTTCTTTTTCGAACACTTCTTCTACTGCAGAATACAACACTGGAACTATAATAAATTGTGTTATTTTCATCCCGGGCGTCAAATGCGCTACTCTATTGCCAACATTTACAATGTGCAAATGTACTTCGCCAGGATAGTCTTCATCTACTATTTTTGCACCAACGATTAAGCTCGTATTATGTGCTGTCACTTTTGTTTTCATTCCACAACTCTCTTTTGCAGATTTGGATGAAGCTATTCCAGATTTTTCAGCCCCCATTAGCATAGTATCTTTTGGAAGGCCAACACATATTCCGCTTGGAATAAGTATATCTGTATGTGGTAGCAGTGTTGTTTCTTTGAAATCATTTGGAATGAAAAAATCAATTCCTGCTGATAGACTTGTTCCTCTTTCAGGCAACTTTACGTCTCTAACTCTGAGTACTTTAATATTATCCATTGCTTGTTTATTTTTTCTTTGATGAACTTTTTTCTTTATAACCACTAGCATAAATAGCAGCTGCTTGCTTTTCAGCTTGAGCCTTAGTTGGATATACTTTCCCTGTTGTACCAAATTGGTAACCACCTTTAACTTTATGTACTGGCATAATAATTAATTTTAATGTTGTTTATACTTAGATTTATCTTCAAAGTAATCATGATAAATGATATTGGATATAACATTTGCAACTATATTAGCTAGGAATATGACTCCTTCAACCTTAAGCAAATTCTCAGTGCTAAATTCCCTATCTATCTCATTCTTAATATATTTAAGAAGAGCATTGTTTTCTTGTAACAATGAATAATTAGCTCTGAGTATCTTATTATTTTGCTTCACATATTCTAATATGAGTTGCAATGTTTTATCTTCATCATTCATTTTTGAATAGCTTTAAGCAATTTATCCTCAAGAAATATACACCAATTATTATTAGCCATATCACCAATAATATTGCCATCTATTTCTTCGGTTTGTTTTATTTTACAAATATCATTGGCATGAAAATGCAAAGATGCGACTTGCATTTTAATATTGCCAATAGCCAAATCATTTATTTTTCTTCTTATCCCATTGTAAACATGGGCATAAAATACAGAAAACATAAATGCATCATATGGAAGCAACGTTATAAAATTAGATGACCTCATTTGTACAACCATAAACAGCATTTTATTCTTTATGAAAAAATGAATAGCGTTTGTACAAAGCTTATCTATAGAAGCATCGCTCATAGCATACATATTATTTATACAAAACATTGCATGCCTAGTATATGGATTGTCTGCAAGCTTTTTTATACAGCTTTTTAAACCACCAAGTGTGTATGCATAATATCCATAATTTGAATTGAATTTGTTGTTTTTTTCATCAATGCATCTTTTGTATTCATCAAAATATTCGATGATAGATAAGTCTGATTGGTCAGCATGCTTATACCAAAAATACATAGCAGCAGCTTTTCTTAGTTCAAACAATGAAGTATTTGTACTCATACAGTGGTCCATTCGAGGGTCGAATGAATAGCTAAACCCTATGGCTTCTTTAAAGCCTCTTGCATTTGTATATGCTTCTTTTATGAATCTGTCATATACATGCCTCCATCCAGGTGTAAATATCAAATCAGGATTTGTTACCATGGTTTAATTCTTTAATAAAACGTGAAGCTAATGTATTGAAAACAAATTCAATACTGCTCTTGTGTTCAACTGTATTTAAATCAATGCAAAAACGTTCACAAGTGCAATTAACATCTGATATGTAAGCAGTATTCAATGTACTAATCATTCTATGCTCATATAACTTAGATATATCAATTGCATCTGGCCTGAATGTATCATCATTGTCTGTATTATTTAATGGCTTAAACTCATATATTACGTCATACACATTGCTGAATGCATATTTTGCGTATTCATCAGTATATGCATATAAATCTTCTAGTAACTGCAATTCATCTCTTGTTAGCTGAGACTTATCTACATAAAATGTAAGATAGAATATTGAATCAGTTATAGCTCTGTCGCATAATACAACACATTTTTCATCCATGAAATGCTGAACTCTTTCTTGCTCGATTTTCCCAATAATTACTTCATTCTGCAATTGCAAATATCTACTTGGAGATTTACGAATCAAGTCTATACTGCAATCTAGTTTTGAAGACCTTATAAGTTCATCTAGCATGACTACTTTTAGTCCGCGCTTCTCAAATATTTCTTTCGCTTTTTTCATGGTGGTTGTTTTACCAGAATAACAACCGCCAGAAAAAACTACAAATTTAGTATTGCTCATATAATTATTCAATTACAAATAACAGCGGCTCTTTTCCAGAAACAGCATGTTCTCGCTGATATTCAAAGTTTTGTAGTATATCCTTTACATCAAATACAATTGGACGTCCATGCACGTTAAAGCTTGTATTCACTAAGCATTTGGCATCACATATAGCTTCAACCTTGTTAAGTATCATATTAATCAAGATTTCTTTTTCACTGACTATTTGAGGACGGCCTGTATATATATTATCTTCCAATGTTTTCTTGTGCATTACGCCTGCATATTGATTTGAGAAAGGTTTCTCATACTCATGTGTGCAAATCATGAAACGATTTGAGCCTACAACTCTATGAATACTTTCACCGAATAGCTTTTCAGCATTTTTCTGTGTACATACAGGAGCGCATGGCATAACCTCATTTCTGTTATTCATATGGTTGTTATTTGCCACGTTTTCTTTGGTAGGCAAAAACAGCGTTGATGTAGAACAAAGAGCACGCGGGCCAAATTCCATATTCCCGTATATAATATTCACTAAGTTACCATCTGAAATAGCATTTGCTATTGACGTTGCAATTTTGTTTAGCCCGTTTTCTGCAACTTTGAAGTAATATATACCTTTTTTATTGCTAAAAGCTTTTTCTGCATTATACATTCTTCTTTTGCCAAATAGCAAATTACCAAAGTTGAAGTTTTCGCCAGTAAACTTTCTGTACATTCCAATTGCAGCGCCTTGGTCGCCTGCTAATGGCATAGCGCAGAATAAGCCAGGAATAGATTCCAATATACGATTATTGAGCTTTACATTGTAGAAACATCCACCTGCAACTATCACATTACTCATATCATAGTCATGAATAATTTGACTAAAATAGATTTCAACTGTCTGCTGAACAAAGTATGCAATTATACATCTCGTAATAAAGTCATACGTTTCTTTGTTCTCAGATACAAAGTTAATGTTTTCAAGAACAGCTTGGAATGTTGTATACCAGTATTTGCGAACATTTGACAGTTTGTTGAAATTAATTATGTTTTCTTCATCACATGATGCATGCCATATACCATCTTCAGGTGAAGATTTAGCATCAAACATCTTTTTTAGATTTGTTACATTGTGTTCAATGAGATGGTCTAATGCGTCAATGCTTTCTTCACTCAAGTATTCATCGATATGTGATTCATAACCTAAAAACTTATATTCATCTTGGTTTTCTTTCATACCGCAGAATGAAGTAGCGTATTGATACATCAATCCAATAGACGCATCATAGCCGAAAACTCTTTTTATAAGTCTTGGTTCAGATATTTTGTTATCTTCTTTGATGCTTTCATAAATAGAAAGTACCTCTTCATTTGTTCCAAAACCATCAGCCACAATCGTACAAATTCTATTGCTATATGGCTCAATCTGTGTGTTGTCCAAGTGCTGTTCAAAGAAAGAGAATGCGCTCCACGCGTGCGCGTCATGATGCGTAAAGTTCTTATCTACGAAGATAATTTTCTTCGATATGTTGAGAAGATTCAAATGGTCAGTATGAGTCATATACTTACTCTCAAACACTTTCTGCGGTGCTTTATTATCAGGTGTACAATCATTGAACCAATGAGATATGTATATATTACAATCACTCATTTTATGAATACCAATGTTATTGATAATTTCGTTTATAGCATCTTTTGGAAACTGGCTATCTGCCTTGATTCCAGAAAGACGTTCTTGCTCGTAGCCAATTACGCTGCTACCTTTGTCGTACACAAATAATGCTGAAGAGCCATGCCCTAATGTAATAAGTAAACTGTTCATATTGTTATTATTTATAAGTTTTTGTTACACTGCGAATATAAAAATATTTTTTGATATACCAAAATTTATTCCTATAATTCTTTATTATTTAACACATTTTAGCTCTTTATATAGCTTAGCTGGAGCTTTTTTCAAAACTGTATATGTGCCGTGTTTAGCACGTTTTAGCACGCCTAGTTTAATAAGCTCTGACTTATATCTGTCTATCGTGTTATTAGATGTGTTAAAACCTAGATTCACATCTAAAACAATTAATTGATTTCTCGTGATTTCTTGGCCAATTCTAGAATTGATGAAATCTCTCATGTAAGGGTAATATTTTGCCATTATTGTATAATTCTATAATATCCTTGACTAATTCTTTTAATCTTGCCAGTATTTATAAATGTTACCAAGCATTTATTTGCTCTGTTTTCAATTGATTTGCAATCGAAATAAAAATACTTTTGCATTATCAAATCGTATACATCACGACGTGTGAGCATATCTCCTTTTTTCATATGCTCATTAATGTAATCTCTTACGTATATAAGATACTCTGGAGTTCTGTCTACTGATTTTCTTATACAGTCGCTTTTTCCAAATTTATCTTTTATGATAACATAATCTTCTGGAATTGGTTTAAGTACTTTGTAACAACCTTGCGTTATAAACTCAATATAGCCTTGTTTAGTAGCTATATTCCTGTAGGCATCGATTGTAGTGTTGCCACTGAATCCATCTGCTTTTACTCTTTCTGAATTAAGTTCAAACAGTTGCTTTCTTGTAATTTCCTTACCTACATTTTTATTAACAAATGCAACAAAATCTTTGAATAAGCTTTTTTCTTTCATACTATAAAAATTTTTTATATTTTTCAATTTTTGCTTTGATGCTATCCATCAAGCAATTTTGTTTTTTGTCTTTCTGTCTTAATGAACTTATCACGTCTTCATCGTGGGTGCCAAGCATCACAAGATGATTTATAATCACATGGCTTTGCTGTCCTTGTCTGTACAAACGAGCATTGAACTGTTGATATAGCTCTAGGCTCCACGTTTGGCCAAACCAAACTATTATATTCCCTCCTGACTGTAAATTCAGGCCGTGTCCAGCTGAAGCTGGATGTGCTAACATTACTTGAATTTTCCCTTCGTTCCATTCTTGTATATCTTTATTTGTTTTCAACTCTCTTGGCTTATAGGCTTTTAGGTATTCTTTGATTCTGTCCCTGTCAAATTGGTATGTCCAAGCAACAAGCACAGATTGGCCGTTTGCATCTTCAATTATCTCTTTAAGAGCTTCAAGTTTAATATTATGAACTGGAAATACTTTTCTTTCCTCATCATACACAGCGCCATTCGCAAACTGCAGTAACTTATTTGAAAGAGCAGCCGCATTAACCACATTTATTTCCAACGGCTTTTCTACAAATATTGAGTTGCCATTCTCATCTTCCTCTTCTACAGTCTGTGTGGTATTAATCAAATCTAGCACCTTGTTTTTCTCAAAATCATTGTATTGCTTTTTTATAGCGTCTGGCATTCTAAGCTTTATTATGTTATCAGTTCTAAAAGGCATGCTTAAATAATCTTGCGCTTTCATACTGATACATATATCTTCTATTTTTTCGTGTATTAATTTTTCTGAATCTTCAAGAATATTATATGAATACACTATAGAACCATTAGTTTTACCAGGACGGAAGTATTTTTCTCTGTATCTCGTTATAGTCTTCTCTAAACGAATGCCTCTGTCCATCAGGTAAATCTGTGGCCATAAATCAATAAGGCCATTTGGAGCCGGAGTTCCTGTTAAGCCAACTAGTCGTTTCATAAAAGGCCTTGCTGCTCTCAGTGCTTTAAATCTCAGTGACTTATAGCTCTTAAAACTACTCAATTCATCTATTACACACATGTCAAATGGGAGTTTACCTCCACCAAACAATGCACATAGCCAAGCTACATTGTCTCTTGATATTATGTATACATCAGCTTTTGCTTTTATAGCTTTTATTCTCTCTGCTTCATTGCCTATTATCTTTGAAAACCTCAATTGCTTTAAATGCTCCCATTTTTCTGCTTCTTCTTGCCATACTGACTCAGCAACTCTTTTAGGAGCTATTACAAGCACAGAGTTTATTTCGCAATAGTCATTCATGAGATAGTTAATAGCTGTAAGTGTAGAAACAGTTTTGCCAAGGCCCATATCTAAGAATACACCACAATATGGATTGTCAATTATATGTTCTACGCAAGCTTTTTGGTATACATGCAAATCCTTTTCTGTAAGCATATCAAAACGGTAAATTTGTTATATCATTTATAAACTCAGATACTTTTTTCGTGCTATCAATAACTAATACTTGGAATCCAAGTTTTCTTATTTTGTCATGCATAAAAACCTGTATTCTTTTAGGTTTTTCGCCAGTTGTTTTTAACTCAATGAATGCTATTTTTCCTCCAGGAAATAAGCACATTCTGTCTGGCAAACCTAATATATGGTTGCATAATAGTTTTATGCACATTCCACCATTCTCTTTTACTTGCTGAACTAATTTGCGTTCAACAAGTTTTTCGCTATCTACTGTTTCTTTCTTCATATGTAAAAGTTATACTTACAACAGTTATTCCAAGTATCTGCAAAGATGTATCAAGCTCATTTTTCAATTTTGCTCTAAAATTATTTATATCATTGCATGCATTCTTTTCTGTAACTTTGTTTTCATCATACTTTATGGTTCTGCTTGAACCATCAGAAAACTTGCAATTTGCTCTAATTATTACATACTTCATATTACAGCATATTTAAAAGTTCTTCAATATCTTTTTCGTGTACATACATAAAGTGCCATTCGTCGTCCATGCCTTCATATATTAAATCAGCTTCTAATAACATTCTAAAATGGCATACACATATTATATAGCCATCAATCTCAAATACATGTTGGTCTGAAACAGGTTTACCACATATATCGCATCTTTTATTAAACAGTATCATATCAGTATAATTTATAACAAGCTATCTTTACGTTTATAATATTTCTGCTTTCCATATATTGGGAAATTCTTAGTTGATGTAACAGCCTCCCAATCATTAAGAGATTTCAATATATCATTTATCTCACGTGTGTTATAGCGTGACATATCAGTTTTATCTTTGCCTAAACATTCACACCAAACTTCAGCAACACAAACAAAGTCTTTTTGTAGATTGCCTTTTTTAGCCAATGGGTCATCGAGCCAATTTCTTCTTTCATACAAGTCCATGTTAGCCCAATTGTCTGGATAGCGGTTATTCAGGTATGATTCTATTATTCCTTTTCTTTCGTCAGATTCAGAATGCTTATGCTGTTCAGCTTTTGCAATTCTGTCTTCATTTCCTACTAAGAACAGAGGCTCTCCTGATATATACATTTGATATGCTTCAGCCCAAATTTGGTCTATTTCGCTGTCAGTTAAATCAGTAATTACAGACTTTTTCGCAAATTCTACTCTCACATCTACAGGCATGAATCGTCTTCCACCAGTAGGGTCACGTAAGAAATCGCAATTATTAGTTGTACCAAAAAACACGCATTGACGTTTATACGTTTCTACTGTTCTTCCATAAGCAGGACGGAACATATCCTCTCTTTTTGATATGAAGTGTTTAGTAGTTTCAACCTCTGCTTTTTTAAGACCAGCTAGTTCTGCCATTTCAATAAGCCAAGCACCTTGTATTTGCTCAAACGCCTCTTTCCCTTGAACTGTTGTAAATGTATCGGAAAACCAATCACGGCCTAGCTTTTTTATAAAAGTACTTTTATAAGTTCCTTGTTCACCTACCAGAATAAGAGCCAAATCATATTTTATACCTGGTTCAAATACTCTTGCAACTGCTGCACAAAGCATCTTACGTATAGACGCTCTTATATATTCGTTATCTTCGCAGCCAAAATAGTCTATTAACAGAGTATCAACTCTTTTAGTTCCATCCCATGTTAATGATTTTAAATAGTCTATAATCGGATGAAAACTTTTCTTTTCGAATTCTAGTGAAAGAGCATCATCAACTTTCTGGCTAGATACGATGCCATAAACGCATTCAATATAATTACGTATACCAGCGTAGTCAACATCGCGCAAAGGCTCAATCTTATCAATCTTACGCCATGGAAGAGAATGTATAATATATCTCTTGCTATCAAAAACATTAAGTTTAAAAGCATCTTTTAAAAGCTTGTCATTTTGTATAATCAGATTTATGTTATTAGCAGAATTGTTATATTCTCCCTTGGTATTTGCTTCAAGTTGTTCTAGCCAAGAATCTTCTATTACTTCTTCTAAGCTAGTATTCTCATCTGCAAAATCATATTTAGCTTCAGAAAATTTCTCTTCTGCTATATGACGCTTAGTCGCAGGGTCTTTAGCAGCGAATTCTTCCATTTCCTTGAAACTTTTCTTATCAATATCTGCTTTTTCCTGACCAGAATCCAAATGGCCAAACTTGTGTATTCGCACCAGATCAAATGCATTGCATAATCTACCTGATGTTGGGTCTGTTCCGTGATGTGAATACGCAAACTTATCTTCATATACAATAAGGCCTGCAGCAGTAGAGCCATTTATGTAAGTGTATCTGTCTTCTCCTACTTTTTCATATACATCAGGCAAAAATGTTTCTATCGCTTCTTGGATTGTATACGTTCTACAGAAAACACCGATAATTCCTTTTTTATTTGACGGGTCTTCTTGCTTTTTAATAGCCGCATTTATTGTATCTGTAAAATCACTAGCTGTAGGCCATTCATTTGTGTCATGCCAGTCATTATACAATGATAATACATAATCAGCATCTAGAAATTGGCCATCTTGGTAATCAAAGTAATACTCAGCATCGCATGATATAGATGGCCAAAACATTAATCTGTTTACATCGAATGTAGATTGGTCGAACAAATCAATGTTCATATCGCCAGCTATTTTTCTAGCAATTGCTTGGTATTCTTCTTGAGAAACTTCTCTGTTTAAAGGTATGATTAATCTATGGCGTGGTTTTGTTTTGCTAGATTTATGCGTTGAATGTATACATGCAGCACAAGAAAAAAGCATAGTAAAGTCCCACCAAAAGTTTTCATGAGAAAAGTCAATATCAAGAGTGACTATTTGACGGTATAAGACATCAGTTTTGTTTCGTCTCCCATTGTTGAGAAAGCCACCAACAAAACCGCCAATATCTTTTATCTTTCCTTGCTCCGCTTTATTTGCTCCCATGAATTGCTTATATGTTTCTGCAGTCTTAGTAGCAACAGAGAGTTTCTTTAGTAGGTCACTCCATGATATTTTAGTATTTTTCCAATATCTGCTACCAGCGCTTAGGCCTATAGCTATATTGAAATTGCCATCATAGTTTATTTTATCTACTTGCATAATATGCGTACAATAAGTATATAGTAATACAATATAACATAATTAATCTTTTTTGTAGAAAGGCGTAACATAACCATCTGCATTCAATGGCAGGTCAGATGCCCAATAAGGTGGAGTTCCCATTATACGTTCCATTTCTGACAACCATTGCTTCTCCCATCCATCTGCTGGAACTTCAGCTATAGCCTCATCATGTACATGCATTGTGATTGCGTAGCCATTTTCTTCCAGTTGCATCATAGCATATCCGATTAAATCTCTTGAAATAGCTTGCACAATGTTCTCTGTTAGCTTACCACCGTAAGTATCAATATCACCCCACTGTTTTGTCTCTTGTATAATTCCATCGTAGCATAGTACTTTTGCGTTAGACCTTCCAACAGCTTTTTCTTTAAATCTTGGGTTCCTGTAATACAATGTATGAGATGATGGGAGCTTGACTGTCAAGTATTCTCCGTTACAATCAAATTCTAGATTTCTAACTGTTGCTACAACTTTTCTCTGATATCTAACAGCTTCATATGCTGCGTCTTCAATTTCTTGCCACAACGCAACAATGTTAGGATTGGCTTTTCTCCATTTATGCACAATGCTCATCATTTCAGTATCACTCATACCCATTTTGTCACCACCCATTCTTTTCATTGCACCTAGAGAGCCTTGATATCCTAATGCTAACTCTGCATTTTTTGCCTTTGCACGCAAGTCAGAACCTTTGGTTACAGCAGATATAGGAACATTAAACATTCTCGCTCCAGCTGCTTCATAAATTTTGCCATCACCTCTAAATACTTCTAATCGCCATTCTTCATCAGCAAGCCAAGATACTACTCTCGCTTCAATTGCAGAGAAGTCAGCAACACAGAATGTTTTACCATCAGGAGCTATAAGAGCTGTTCGTACCAATTGTGAAAGTATATCAGCTACATCATCATACATCATTTCAACAGTTTCCCAATCTCTTTTTCTTATTAAATCTCGAGGTACTTCTATATTTGCTAAATGATTTTTAGAAAGATTCTGCAATTGCAATAATCTTCCTGCCCATCTGCCAGTTCTATTTGCTCCGTAAAATTGAAATGTTCCTCTAACTCTATTATCGTTCATTGCACAATTTACCATAGCATAGTATTTCTTTACAGACGAACGAGATAGTTTTTGTCTTGCTTCTAGTACTTCTACAATTTCTTTATTTGAAGAATACTTGTCGATAAGAACTGGAATTATATCTTTTGCGAGTGATGTTATATCTTCACCTGTAACTGCTTTAAGCCATTGGCGCAATTGTACTGGAGAATTCGGGTTTTCGAGCTCTGTTATTTCTCTTACTCTTGAAGTCAAGTAATCTGTATATTCTGTATCTACATATATAGCAGAATTTGCTAATTCCATGTCAACGAGAATGCCTCTGTCATTTATTGTTTGGTCTAAAATGTATAGACTTCTTTCAAATTCTGGAATTTCGTACTGTTTCAGTCTGTTGTATATTTCTCTTTCTGCTAGTACGTCATACATGTTATACTCTTTGTACATTTCCCATTTTTCTGGTGCATGTTCAGGATAATTACGAGTACGCATACTATTTATTTTAGTTGGTTTGCATGGACATGAGAAATACTTGATGAGTGCTTTTCCTGTATCTAACTTTTTGTCTTTCAAATCAAGTTTCTTTGATACTTCTTCAAGAGAGAAAGGAAGCCCACAGTATGCTGCTTTAACTGCTGTACAATACCATTGACTTACTGGAATATTATATCCAATTCTATTGAATGAAAGTCGTTCAAACACTGCATTGTGTGCATGTTTTTTACAGTTTTCATCAAAGAATGCTTCTTCAAATTCCTCAGGAATTTCTTCTCCGAGCAATAAATCTATGATTTTAACGGGTCCATCGTCGATAGCATACCCTATTATCAATATTTCAAAGTCTGGAGATTGAATATATTTATATGCTCCACATGTTTTAATATCGACAGATGAATACGTTTCAATGTCTATGAATAAGTCTTTCGCCATTGTTATTTTATTTGAATATATTTATAATAACGGGATAGACAGGAGTCGAACCTGCAAGTGAATGCCCATATCTCGCTCTGTTTTACCAGTTAAACTTACTATCCCATAAAATATATGCCCTAGTCTAATTAGCCAGGGCATATACGGCATACAATCACAGATTACATTAAATCATCAACTGCATTATCCCCGCCAAAGTCTTCTTCAGCGCTAGAACCTCCGGCTAGTCTTTCTCCGTCTTCTAATTTTTGCAGATTATTCAATCCACAAGCAATGCCTTTTGAGTTAACATTGAATGCATAGAAGTTGATAGACGCACGGCCATAGCATCCTGAGTAAAAATCATCGCGGCTCATAATTGGATTCAAGTCTCTGTCTACAATGCCGGGTTTTCTTTCAGAATTAGCATTTATGAAATAGCTGTTTTCGTATGCAGGGTCATCTGGACGTTCTTCGTCTCCATCACGAAGAGGAGTTTTCAAGTTAACAGGAATTTTGCCATTTTTATCAGCAATTTTACTTTTTCCAGCTTCTTTTGCTGCCTCAATCGCCTTTTTGATAGCCTCAACTGTTTTAGTATCAGACTTTGAAATGATAATACTTACATTGTATTTAGGCGTTTGACCATCCTGCATGGCAGTGGGTTCAAAAACATTAGCGTAGCTGAATCTTACTTTTCCTGTGATTACTTTTGTACTATTTTCCATATTTTTTAAAAATTAATTTGTTATACAATTTTGTTATTTTCTCTTTGCGGCTTTTTTATAACCTTTTTAGTTTTCTATGGGTGGCTTTCCAGTTAATCATCGCTGTACCACAAAACCAATCATATTGTTAGGGTCTTTAACAAAAGCTGTTCCTAATACTGGAGCACTATAAATATTATTTGAGTCCATAATTATTTAGTTTTACTGTTATTCTTTAAAATCTAATTGAGCTTGCGACACACCTAAAGCAGGGCGTTTGTCCTCTTCTGGAACCAAAATAGGTTTGCCTTGAGGTTTTACTACTACATCTGATAATATTTCATTAAATCTCTTTTTGCCGACTGTTTTTTCAATCTGCGTAATTGGCTTAAGTTTCATGTTGAAAATATCATCTTCTGAGAGTTCAGGCAACTTATCAAGAATTGCTTGAGTTGCAGAATCTTCATCAATCCATTTGCGTCTGCTAGTTCCCTCAACAAGTTTGAAGCCTGGCCAATGTTTACCTTCGCTGATTGCTTTCTCGTTAGCATACGTTAATATAGAATTGGCCCATTCAATTAAAACAGGAGTTCGTTTAATAACATCAGAAATTTCTTCATCTGTTAAAAATTCAGCTTTTTTCTGCTCATACTTTGCAATCTCCATATTTTTCTCATATAGAGCTCTACATTTGTTCTTAACAGAACAGAATTTACACCAATCACCCACTTCTAATGTACCTCTGCCTTCAAATGCATCTAATGCTTTGCTTTTTAGCTCTTGCTCAGCCCAAGAAATTAGTTCTTCCACTGATATTTCAAACGTAGAAATATTGTTGATTCTAGGTTGTACAATGGTAAGACGCAACTTGCTTATACAGTACATAGTATCATACATGCGAAGAGCACCAAGTCCATATAGCATTAACTGCTTATTCCATGTAGCATATACAGGAACTCCTTTTCCGTACTTCAAATCAATTACTTCTAATACATCATCTGCTATGATTGTACAGTCAGACGTACCGAATGATTCTGGTACGTATTCAGTCAAATCAAACTTTTGCTCAATTTCAATTGATGCAAGCCCGCAGTTTGTCTTTGCTTCAGCATATTGCATTGCGCAGTAGTCTGTGTAAATAGGTATTACATCAAGCATTTCTTCGTTGAACAAATCATTTGCCATTATCTCTTCTAACCTCGAATTGAATGTATCTTCATCAATAGATTGCAATACATCTCTAGATAAGTACAACTCAGATAATTCATGCGCTAAAGTTCCTTCTTCTGCATACACAGATGTGCGTCTTTGACCAAATTCTTCTTCAAGTCTTGCAGATGGCGTACAATTTAACCATCTACTTGCACCAGATGCTGAAAGCAATGCATGACTACGTTGAGAGTGGTCTTGTAATTTAGTGCTAGTTGTTCCCATTTGCTGTGCATTTTAAAACGTTTGCAATATAGATGCATTGTCTCTGTAAATCAAAGAATCTTTTAGGTTCTCTTCTGTAAGAAGCTAATGAAAGCTCTCTCATTCTTTTTGTTTTACTCTTAGGCATTTTTTACAAGCTGGTTAAATAGTTATACATTTCTTCATATTTTGAAGGGCCTAGTTTTGTAACACTGGGAGCACCTAGTTCCTCAAGTTTTTCTTTGATTTCTTGACGGTGTTCATTGACTTTAGATGCTAGTGCTTTACGTACATCTTCAATAGATACTCCGGTTGTAGCGGCTGGCTTTTCTGCAACTTTTTCAGCTGGCTTTTCTGCAACTTTTTCAGCTGGCTTTTCTGCAACTTTTTCAGCTGGCTTTTCTGCAACTTTTTCAGCTGGCTTTTCTGCAACTTTTTCAGCTGGCTTTTCTGCAACTTTTTCAGCTGGCTCTATCGTAGGGGCATTACAATGACAACGTGGGCCAGATAAAATACCTGCTAATGCTGCATTGACTGCATTTGAAAATAAGCCACTTGTGTTTTTGTCAAAACTGATGTTTACATTCACATCAATAGAAAATTTTAAAGTTTCCATAATCAATAATTTTCAATTAAGTTGTTAATATATTCTTTGAACTGCTCTATAGACATGCTTGGAACGTCTGCTATTATCTTATCAACTACAATATTGTTTTTGTATACAGTTATGTACACGCCATTGTAATTTAGCTTTATTTTGAACTCTCCTTTTATGAAGCACAGACAATTGTCTTCTGATACTCCATACCAATTGTTAGCATTGGCACTTTGGAATAAATCTGATATTAGCACTCCTAAATGATATGCCAAAGCTTGAAGTTGCTTTACATCTAAGTCTGCTTCACCTTTTAATATACGGTCAAGAGCCTGCTTAGGATATTTTACTGAAGGGAATAATACTTTTGCAAGTTCTTCAGTATTGAGCTTATATTGCTCGATTACACTGTTTAAGTTAAACTGTTCCATATATTGTTTTACGTTATTGTTTTTTTTGTTTTTAAGAACATTGCAAAAATAATTCTTTTATTCGAAAGAAAAAATTATTTTCATAAAATAATAATTTATTTTTGTGAAATTGTATTAAATGGTTGATTATCAACGAATAAACAAAAGGAACAAAATAAACAAAGGTTATATATAGGGCCTTAAAAACGCTAATTCCAGAATATTATCTAATAGTATTTTGTAATAATTATGCATAAAAGATTTATAATTTTTATTGTTTCTTTGTTTATTTTGGGTAAAAGTGATTGATTTTCAATCGCTTAAGTGTAAACAATGGATTGTTTACTTTGTTTCTCATTGTTTACAGCATAACTATTTTGTCACAGAAATATATTCAATATATTCTATTGTAGTATTAGGATTGAGGCTTACAATATCTAATTGCTTACTTTTATAACCAAATAGCCATATAGGCAGTTTGAAAAACAGGAACTTTTTCTTTTTCTTGCTTTCTATAGCTTTTAATGATTCTCTATTGCGTATCTGCATATCTATAATATCTTTATTGATACATCCAGAAACATCTGTATATTTTGATTTGTATTCAAAGCATTTTAGAGTATCTATTATATTGCTGACTGTATCAAGTCTAATAGAATCTCTCAGCATAGCTTTTAGGTTTGTAATAGTCTCTGCATTTACGCTGATTATCTGCTCTAACTGAGAATTCTTAATGTTCAAATCTTTAACCAATTGTGTGTATTCTGATTTATACTTTTTGAGTTCAGATAACTTCAACTCTAATTGATTTGTCTTAGATACATTGAGGCTGTCACGTATTTTGTAATGCTCATTTTCAGTTAATAGAGTTTCTTGGTTGTTAGACAACCTATTGTTTTCCTCAGTTAAATACTGTATTCTGTTGCACATCAAGCAACTCGCTATTATTGCAATGAGTGTTAATATGATTTTTATTTTCATGTGTAAGCTATTTTAGGCTCTTCTGGAGAGCTTTTAATCTTTTCTTTATTATATATCGCTTTAATAGTAAAAGTTCAACCTGGACAAAAGAAAGTATATCCAGACTGAACTTTATAAATAAATTATACTATTTCTATAGTGATTTTCTCACCCTTTCTTTGAGCGTCTTCAATAAGCTTATTGAGCTTATCAGATGTAACTCTTGATTGCGTGAGTTTTCCTACTTCAGTATTTCTGCCTACGAGTATACACCCAGACGAATCAGTTGCATCATTACCTGGATGTATAAGTATACCTTCAAAGTGTGGCACGTTTAATAATCTAGGTAAATTTCTGCCAAATCTAGGCGACCAATTGTAGATGACTTCATATTTGCCATACGGAATTGCAGATTCGCCAGCTACTTTCTTTTCTGGTTTGTCAAACACACCATTTTTGTTAGTATCAACAATTTTGTCTTCGAGTGTCTCACAGAATCTTTCACCATTCACAAATAACAGGCCAATACAATAATTTTTTCTTGGCCACTTTCTAAACAACGTTAAATTCATTAATTACCTCCTTGTGCAATAAGTTCGTATAATAATTTTGCTAAGTCAGAATCGCAGCCACCACCAATAATAAGTTTCTCATCTACAAGCTTCAATAATTCTGCTTTGTCTGTAACGTTGATAATGCTGAATGCGTCTTCATACAACACACCATTGTTATCAGAAACAGAAGCTTTGAGTGAAAATGGCAATTGCTTGTAGCCACAGTCTTTTTTGACTTCAAGCAATAATGTTTTTTCAATCTTATCAAGGTCAATATTAAGTGTATGACCATTGGCTTGCCATGCTTCATTTTCATTCATGCCATCAAATGATGCTTCAGGCTCAAATGTAAGCTTACATTTATTGATAACGTTTTCAGGCGAATTCCCTTTATCAAAAGAGATAATAAGCCACGGCAAACTACTTTTGTTAGCCTCGTAATCGTAATTTTTTTTGTAATCTTCGGATACATACTTATTATACTCATATTCGTTACGTACAAAGTTCAATTTGATTCCATTAAGTTTCATAGTCATTTTTGTTTTGTTAATTCTGTTTGTAACTTGGTTAATATCTCAACACCTTTTTCTGTGGTAGCGCATTGCACTATTTGTTTCACTATTTCTGGAACATCAGCTGCGTGTGCTTTTTTCTTTCTACTGTTTTCAACAACAGACCTGCCTTCAATCCATATTACAGCAATCGTACATAAAACAGTGCCAAATGGCAAAAAATAAAAAGGTAAAAAGCTTCCTAACATGTCGAACATCAATGCAAATAGCATTAAACGTACATAGTCACCAATTTTAGTCACTGTACGTCTAAAACCATGAGACTGTAAAGATTCTCCTATAGCTTTTGCAGTAGATGTTCCACTCCAGAAGTCAATAAGATTTGCCATAATCATGAATAACCAGCAAATCAATATAATACATATACGGACTGCTATAAAAAATAACAGCCCGTCTATATTACGTTGTTCAATCAGTTCGAGCATATTTTAGCAATATTTTTCCCAATCAATACTTTTGCCTTTTGCCATAATATCAGCTACCCAACGACAAAAAGCTTGACCTTCGTAGCCATCCGGGTCATTAGCAATTAAAATAGCAGCTTTAATACATCCGTTTTCAGTTTGGATTGATTCAGGATATAAATCTGCATAATACATATTAGCCAAGTAAGCTAAGTCTCCCATTGTGACGCAGTGCATAAAGTGCATTGCTGGATTGTGAGTTTTAACTACTGCTTCTACCTGTTTGATACTCCACTTTCCATGGCCATCATCAGATATATTTTCCATTTTACAGATTGCCATTTCTGCCAATTCATTAGTAAAATGTAGTCCGTGCTTTTCAACATACTTTGCATATCCGGAATCTTTTGCAGATTCAGAATAGTATGAATGACCAGCTTTTTCTTTATGCATAGCTTGATGTTTTCTATCAGCTTCGCATGCACGTCTTTTGATTCCGCTCATAACATTACTTTTTAGTTGGTTTATAATCTTCAGTTGTTTCATCTAAAAGAGTAGCATCAACATTTTGCATGTTATCATAATTTTAATTTTTATTCGTTTTAATAAATAAAAGGAGAAAGCGCACTACACACCTTCTCCTTCATATTATCTCAATTAGTTACGGCAACGCTCAGTTACTGTAACGCCTTGACTTGCCAAGTTGTATGTCTGTGTTTGCGCAAATTCACGATTTCCGCATCCACATCCACGACGTCCATTGCGGCCACCACATCCGCAGTCATCATCATAGAATACTTCTCGATTCAACTGGAATAATTGATTACCGAAATTCTGTTTCATATCACCGACACCTTGAACAGTGGCTGAAATAGCACCATTAGCTGCGTAAAGCTGTTGACCAGCCCAACGTACATCGGGTTCAATACAATTTAATCTGCCCTCCATGCGAGCCATACCAACAGCAAACTGAACTTTTTCGTTGCAGTTTCTTGTCCAGTTATAGACAATAGCGAAAAGAATCAACGCTGCTACAATGATCCACAACGCAGTTGTAGAGCCCCATCCATCACGATGTTCGTTCTCTAACTCCTTAATAGAAGCATAATCAGAAATAGTCATTTCTGCCATGGTTTTAAGTTTTTAGATATTAATAAGTAAGGTTAATTATATGTAATGCTAGCAATTACATTCTTTTCTTGTATGCCTTTCTTTATTGAGCTTGCGCTCTTCTATTTTAGGCTTTTTGATATTTATATCCCTGTCTGCTTTATTAGGCTTCAAGGTTTTAATTATTTTTTCCATATAAATATAATGCTTTTATTTGATAAATAGTTCACCTTGAGCTAATATTTAATAAAATTTAACTCTTGCTTGTGACTTCATTGATAATATCAACAAACTCTGATACATATAGAGGGTATTTATTAGAGAAAGGAAACTGGGTTGGTACCATTATGCCATACTGCATTTCAAGCTTTCCTATAAAATTCTCTTGTTTTACTTGGTCTTCAAGTGTCTGCAACTCATAGACATCAGCAGAGACAGACTGAAGTTGTGCATTTTCAGACGATGCATCTTTGATAATTGAGTAAGATACATCATAACGAGCATTGGCTGTTGTTTTCTCAGCACTTACGATTGTTGTAACAGATTTTACTTCCATAATTTTAATTTTTAAAGTTGTTATACATTTTTAGCTATTTGTCTCATTATTGTAAGATTATTTTTGTCTCGTATGCTGAATACAATTTTTGTAAAATCATTCAGGTACAATTGCTGTGTCAAGTCATTGATAGAAAAATTCATAGCATTGACATAACCGTTTTCGTATGACAGCTCTCCTAAATCAGTACCGGCTATTTTTACCTTGGCTATGACTTGCACTAACAAATCATTTTTTACAATGTATACCACAGAATAATCCGCATTATCAGTACTAATATTCATTGTATATTCTTGCATACTAGCATCTTTCTTTATTTCTTTTATTTCTTCTTTCATAATACTTTATTTCCAATCATTATCATTAGAACCTCCAAACATTAAGCCTCTACCTAGAACATTTGCAGTCGGTTGTGGATTCATGAATGGCAGAACATTCCATGCATAATGCACAGAACCGCCTGGCAATCCAGGATAAGTTCCATTGCAATATATGAGCACATTTGTATAATTGTTATTACAGTTTATCATGTTCACTTTTTGTGTTACTGCAAGTTGCAATTCATAAAAGTGTTGATTTGATGATGTTATGTTAAATACAATTAAATCTACAGGCATACCAGAATAATCTCCATCTAAACCATAACATGGAAGTTTATAGTATGTCCTACCATCGCTCGCTGTACCTCTTTCAAAGCTTTTATAGACACCTGCTTTATTCGCACCTTTCGGATAAAAATAGCCGCTGCTTCCCTGGACAAGAAGCGTGGTTCTGGTACGTGCTCCAAAATTACCACGAACCCATGCGTCAGACAGATAGTAACGCAATGAACGGCCATCTTTTGTACCTTGCTGATATTGGTCACCATCATACCATAATCTATCTCCATCAAGTCTGAGTGTTCCTTTTACGCTTCCATCGCTACCGACAGCTTGCAACTGTTTGAATGTACCAGTCGCACCACTTAGTTTACTTACTATTATTTCATCTGCTTTTATAAGGCTTGTTTTAATAAAGCCACCAGATATTACAGTCGTTCCAAGTTGTGCCAGTTCTATCTTTTTATTATAAGCAGCATCTGCTCTACTTTGTGCATTTGCCGCTGCTGTCTTTGCGGCATCAGCTGTAGACTTTGCCGTATTAGCCGTATTCTGTGCTGTTGTTGCTTTTGAATTGGCTCCATCCGCAGTAGACTTAGCTGTTTCAGCGGCTGATTTAGCTGTGTTTGCAGTACTCTGTGCCGTATTAGCCGTATTCTGTGCTGTTGTTGCTTTTGAATTGGCTCCATCCGCAGTAGACTTAGCTGTTTCAGCGGCTGATTTAGCTGTGTTTGCAGTACTCTGTGCCGTATTA
>ERZ791893.229-NODE-229-length-51484-cov-4.252678_pt1 | contig 51484 bp, 32 predicted proteins | sample MGYA00510154_ERZ791893 | MGnify/ENA primary metagenome ERZ791893 (study PRJEB30046, sample SAMN00792068) | human gut metagenome | study: EMG produced TPA metagenomics assembly of the A metagenome-wide association study of gut microbiota in type 2...
GGGGTCTGACACCGCGTCCCAACAGGGGAAGGCTTCACAAATATATATGAATGGGGGAATGAGAGTGAAAAGAGAAGGTATAATGAGAAAAGGTACAATGGCGGTAGCTGCCATAACTATAGCAGCGGCATTGGTGATGTCGGGGTGTGCCGCAGATGCGGACACACAGAATGGCATTACCACAGAGGCAGCAGGTGAAACGCAGACATCAACGCATGAGGGGACTTCTTCGCAGGAGGCAGCAACACAGGATACAGCTTCACAGGTGCAGACAACAACACAGGAGCAGAAGGAGACGCAGACAACAACGACCGCGGAGACCACCGCTCAGACGTATGAGTTTGAGCAGGGACTGTATGAGTTTTATAAGGATGATTTCATGGTTGGAGTTGCACTCCCTGGCAGCATAGTAAAGAATGAGGGAAAGAAGCTTCGTGCAACGATACTTGACAATTTTAACAGCATGACATGTGAGAATGAGATGAAGCCGGATGCGCTTCTTGATAAGGCGGCATGTCAGGCGAATCTTGAGGAGACATATACCAACCCTGTTGTAAAGTTCGACAGCTGTGCTCCGGCGGTTAAGTTTGCGCTGGATAATGGAATCAGGATAAGACTTCATACACTTGTATGGCACAGCCAGACACCGGGATGGTTCTTCACGGAGGACTACACGGATAATGGAGCTCTTGTTTCGAGGGATGTTATGCTTGCGAGAATGGAAAATTATATAAAGACGGTTCTCGCTTATTTTGATGAGAACTATCCGGAGCTCATATATGCGGTTGATGTCTGCAACGAGGCATTCGATACAGGTGACGGTGACGAGGACGGTATCCGCATGAAAAAGAACAAGTGGTATGATACCGTGGGGGCGGATTACTATTATCAGGCATTCGTGTTTGCGAGAAAATATGCCCCTGATTACATGAAGCTTTTCTACAATGACTATGGCTGTATGTATAAGGTGGATTCAATTCTCACACATCTAGCACAGGCTAAGGAGGAAGGGCTTATAGATGGAATCGGAATGCAGTCACATCTTAATATCACGGATGATATTCACTTCAAGTACCTTGGAGCGGTAAAGAAATTCTGTGAGGCAGGCTATGAGGTGCAGATAACTGAGCTTGATATGGGAATGGATGAGAAGACGGACAGCAATATCAAGACACAGGGAAGAAAATATAAGGTGCTTTTTAGCGGACTTAAGGAGTTACGCGAGGAGGGCTATAACATAACAAGCGTGACAGTATGGGGAATCAATGACAAGAATACATGGAGGAGCGGTGAGTATCCGCTGCTCTTTGATGAGAAGAATGAACCTAAGCCGGCGTATGCGGGGGCGATGCTGTACGATAAGATTCCGGCAGTGGAGTGAGGACTAGGTAATTGCGAAATTCAGTGCATAACTACCGTACGTCGTGTAATTTTACTAGTACCCTTCCAGACACATTAGTTCGACATAGTCGAACTATTACACTCCTTGAAACCAGTAGCGGTACATAAGCGGCTAAAATACAGCCGCTAAATACCGACTGTTTTCAAAAGGTCCGGCAGTGTACTAGTAAAATTGCGCAACTGTTTACCGTAAAATTTGAGTTTCGCAATTGTCTAAATGATTATAAGGAAGATAAGGAGAAGGTATATGGGTTTTTCGATAGTTGATGGTGAAAGGACTGTTCCGATTCTTGTTGAGCGGGAGGCCTTTAGCGGAATAAGAAGAATTGCCAATGTACTTGCGGACGATATATGTTCGGTATGCCGGAAAAAACCAGAGGTTATTGACGAGAGTGGCTTGGAAAGTTATACCGGAAAAGAGCTTATAATATGTGCTGTATATGGCAAAAGCGATATGCTTTCAAGACTTGAAAGGGACGGAAAGTTCAATCCGGAATGTATTGCGGGAAAGTGGGAGGTATATACCACATTTCTTGTTGAAGCACCATTTGACGGAGTGGACAGGGCACTTGTGATAGCCGGAAGTGACAAGAGAGGCACAATATACGGAATGCTTTCGCTTTCGGAGTACATCGGGGTAACGGCTTTTGAATATATGGGAGATGTTAGGCCTGTCGAAAAGAAGAACATTGCCATTGGGGAGGATTTCTTTACGGTGTCCAAGGAGCCAAGTGTGAAGTACAGAGGCTTCTTCATAAATGACGAGTGGCCTTGCTTTGGCAACTGGGTGTGTGAGCATTTCGGAGGCTTTAATGCGAAGGCATATGAGAAGATATTCATTTTCCTCCTTAGAATGAAGGGAAATTACATGTGGCCGGCAATGTGGAGCGCCTCTTTTCCGCTTGACGGACCGGGAAGTGCTAACGAGGAGCTGGCGGATGAGCTGGGTGTTGTAATGGGATATTCCCACCATGAGCCATGCTTAAGGGCAAGCGAGGAGTGGGACAAGGTAAGAGGCGAAGGGACGAAGTACGGAAACGCGTGGAACTATGCAACCAACAGGGAAGGGCTTATCAATTACTGGAGGGATGCTCTTATCAGGAGCGGAAGGTACGATAATCTTATCACGATTGGCATGAGAGGTGAGCGTGACACGTCGATGCTGGGTGATGACTCAAGTATACGGGATAATGTGGAGCTGTTAAAAGAGATTATCACTAAGCAGAAGGAGCTTATAAATACCTATGTCAAGCCGTACAGGGACAAGCCGCCGATGTTACTGGCGCTGTATAAAGAGGTGGAACAGTACTATTACGGCGATGAGGAAAATGAGGGCTTATGCGAGTGGAGTGAGCTTGATGATGTGATATGTATGCTGTGTGAGGATAACTTCGGTTATACAAGAACACTTCCTACCGAAAGGATGAGAAATACCGGAAAGAGGTTCGGAATGTACTATCATCTTGACTACCATGGGGGACCTGTTTCGTATGAATGGGTCGACTCAACACCATTTTCGCTTATATGGGAGCAGATGAGTCAGGTGTACGATTCGGGCATAAGGGATGTATGGATAGTTAATGTGGGTGATTTGAAGTTCCACGAAGTGCCGCTTAGCTACTTCATGTCCATGGCGTATGATTATGATAAGTGGGGAAGTTCTAATTCCGACAGCTATCACCAGTATATTGAAAAGTGGAGCGGTGAGAATTTTGCGGCTGCGGACACGCTTATTAGAAAAAAGATTGATTTTGTCCTGAATGAGTATATGAAAATCAACTATTTAAGACGTCCTGAATCGCTCAATCCACAGATTTATGATGGCTGCAGCTTTAACGAGGCAGCAGAGCTTTTAAAAAGGGCTGACAGGGTCTGTACCTGTGCAAGGGAAGTGTATAATATCCTTGACAGGAAGGATAAAGAGGCATTTTACAGCATGGTATACTACCCGGCAATGGCATCTATGAATAATGTGAAGCTTAACCTATATGCGTCGCTGAATCATCATTATGCTTCACAGGGCAGAAGGATTGCAAATAAATACAGGAAGCTTGCAGAAAACTGTATGGCAATCGACAAGGAATATATAAATGAGTTTTCTGAATTTATGGATGGCAAGTGGAATGGAATGCAGCTTGCTTCCCATATAGGCTTTACAAAATGGAATGAGGATGGGTGCAGAATGCCGGTTCTGTGCGAGGTATATCCGGTTGATGGCTCCAGAATGAATGTGTCGAGGAGCGATGAGCCTGCACTGTATGACAAGGTCTATGGGGCACCGAGGGTTATGACCATAGATGATTTCCTATATCCGGGTGAGAACAATGTGCGGATTGAGATTGCAAACGATGGAAGGGAGATTCTCAGCTATACAATAACAGGAAACGGGATGGAGCTTCCTGGGTGGCTTAAGCTCTCCGGCACCGAGGGAGAAGTGGAGGACCTTGCAGAGGTTGAGATATCGGTGGACAAGAGCCTGTTATGTGAGGACTGTGAGAGCAGGGCTTCACTTAAGATATCGGACGGTGTTACAACTGTGATTGTCGATATCAGGGCTAAGGGTGAAAATAAGGAGAGCGTATCGGACGGATGCGTATTCACGGCACAGAAAAATACAACAATTATCAGGGCAGACCACTATTACAGACTGGACAATACACAGGCAGAGTTTAAGGTGCTTGCAGATTACGGAAAATACGGCGCGGGCTTGAAGGCATTTCCGGTGACCTTTAAAGCCGGGAATTATGAGGAGGCACCGCGTGTGACCTACTGCTTCGATGTGGAAAAGCCGGCAGAATATGTAATCCGGTTCTTTATGACACCATCGAATCCTTTCATAAAGGGAAGGGCATTTACACTTGCATATTCTATTCAGACAAAGGAGGAATATGATAGTGCACAAAACCAGAAAGTCCATGATGTCGAGGTGCTTCCTAAGGATTACAGGGCAGGGGAGAACTCAGATATCCGCTGGTGTGAGGGTGTGCTTTCACAGATAAGGACAGCAGATGTAAAAGAAGGTCTTGAAAGGGGAAGATATATGCTCACAGTGTACGCGATGGAGCCTGGAATGGTGTTACAGCAGATTGGTATTTATTGTGACGGAGGCGAAAGTAAAAGGTCATACCTTGGCAGAAAAGAGACTGAGTATATAGGAAAATAAAAAGCTTTACGATAATAGAAATAGTATTTGTTATTTTTGTGTGGGCTTTATGAAATGCCAATACATGAGTTTGTTGCAGGAGGAATACAGTGATTAATCCACTTTTAATGAGCGATTTTCCTGAGCCGGATGTTATACGCGTCGGGGATACATATTATATGCTCTGCACAACCAAGCATTTTATTCCGGGCGGTGTCATATTAAAATCATATGATTTAATGAACTGGGAGATTATAAGCCATCTTTTTGATAGGCTTGAGAGCACACCGAGGCAGACGATGCAGGGAGAGCAGAGCTTCTATGGGCATGGCATGGATGGAGGCTGCCTCAGATATCATAATGGTTTGTTTTATGCATGTTTTTGTTCCGGTGATATGAATTATGCGTACCTGTATACCGCCGAACATGCCGAAGGACCATGGAATGTGCACAGAATAAATCAGGAAATATACGGCTGTTCGATTTTGTTTGATGATGATGGCAGGGTGTATATTGTATATGGCTATAAGAACATATACCTTCAGGAGATGAAGCAGGATTTGTCTGATTTTCTTGAGGGAGGATTATTCAAAAAGATACTTACAAGTGATGAACCTGCATACGTGTATTACAACGGAAGCCATATACATAAGATTAACGGAAGATATTATATAAGTGTTATGAACTGGCCGAAGAAGGGCAGTGCCCTGAGGACACAATACTGTTTTTGGTCAGATACCATTGACGGTGAATTTACCGGTGGTGTTGCAATGTGTACGGATAATGGCTACAATTATCAGGGAGTTGCCGGCGGAGGCTTTGTCGATACACCGGAGGGAGACTGGTATTCAATGCTTTTCCAGGATCGCGGAGCTGTGGGAAGAATGCCTGTGCTGGTGCCTGTGAGCTTTAAGAACGGAGTTCCTGTATTTGCGGGCGGTAAAAAGTTCATTCCTGAATTTACGGTTAGGAGTACAAGACCGGATTATGTGTATGAGCCTGTTGTGACATCGGATAATTTTGATTATGCAAAGGATGACATAGGCAGATATATTCTGAAAAAACAGTGGCAGTGGAATCATGAGCCGGCGGATAAGCTGTGGTGGATTAATGATATCGGAGGCTTCTGCATAAAGACTGGAAAGATAAGCACGAATCTTATTCAGGCGCGTAATACCTTGACGCAAAGGTGTATTCAGCCGTATACGGACGTGTCGGTGGAGCTTAATGTGGATTCAATGAAGGATGGTGACTGTGCAGGTCTATGTCTTCTTCAGGGCTGCTATGGATATATAGGTGTCACTAAGGAGCTTAACAGATATTATCTTGTAGTTGTTACGCGGAGCATTGATGAGAATTCAATAGCGGAGGTTCTGCCTGATTACATGCCGGGAACATTGAAGGAAAGAATGCTTCTTGAAGGTACCGTTGTTAAGCTTAGAATTAAAGCGGACTTTGACGATATGGTGGATACGGCACATTTTTTTTATGAAAAGGACGGTGAGTATGTTCAGGTCGGGGGAAAGCATAATCTGTATTACAAGGTGGATCATTTCGCAGGCTGCCGTGTCGGACTTTTCAATTTTGCCACGCGTGAAATAGGAGGACATGCCGAGTTTAACAGATTCAGATACAGAATGTCTTCGGCCGGCAAGGCATAATCAAAGCAGGAAAAGGACTGTAAAAATTATAATTCTTTAAAAATGAAAGCTGACATACCGGGAGCAGTCTCAGTATGTCAGCTTTCCTCTTGCTGCAGGAGACTTGGAGCGGTACTCACTTGGAGTATATCCGGTCTCCTGCTTGAATATTCTGTTAAAAGTGGAGATACTGGAAAAGCCTGATTGAAGGGCGATTTCCGTTATTGAAAGTTCTTCGTTGCACAGAAGTGCCTGTGCAGCCTTTATGCGTCTGTGTGTGAGATAGTCACAGAATGTAAAGCTGGTATACTGCTTAAAAAGCCTTGAAAAGTGAAATTTGCTGAAGCCTATCTCGTCCGCTATATTCTCCAAGGTCAGGTCTTCCATATAATGCTCATCTATGTAATCCATAAGCTCAGTGAATTTTTTGACATATTTTTTCTGGCTTTCCATCCTGCCCGGATTCTCGTCATTAAAGGAATTGACACGATTGTATCCAAGCTTTACAAGAATCTGGATGAGCAGCGAATAGATGGTTAAGTCGGCAAATTCAGTCTTGTTAAAGTACTCATTCCTTATCTGGACAAAGCACTGGTATATATCCTCATATACATAAGGAAAATTATCCTTGCATATATGAAGTGGATGTGCGTAAATGGTCTGTATTGATGAATATCCTTTAATTTTTGATATAAGGCTTATGTCGAAGAGAAAGATGAATCTTATACCGCTCTTGGGAGCAATAAGCCTGTGCAGTTCATTAGGAGGTATGATTAACAGCTCTCCCGGTTGTATAGTATAAGTCGTTCCTTTAATCACAACCTGATAATGGTTCTCAACAGGCATTATTACCTCCAGGGCATTGTGCCAATGCTCATCATAGCTTACGGTCTGTTCATTATACCATATCCTGATAGAAGAGCTCTGCTTGAACTGGACAGCTTCTTCTTTATTATTAGTATGCCGTTCCCCACTGTAATCCTCATTCACCGTATAATAATCCAGATAATTTTTCTTAAATTGTGATTTTGCCATGTTCACCTCCATAGTTAAACAGAAAATAGGAATTGATAGTTTCAAATTATTCTGTTAATACTTTTGACCTATGATTACCCTTCATTTATGGCTGAAAGTAACAAATATGCATAAATAAAATTAACTCATTTTATATAGAAGTATCAAATATATGAAAATATTGTCATATTTTGCTTTTTTTGTTAAGATGAAAAAGATAAAAATGTAAAAACTGGTCATTAACGCCTATAAATAATACCCTATTTTGCCTGAATTTGCAAGCGATATAGTTAAAATGCACAAAAAAGCATGTAAATACATGCAGGTTTAAGCAAAAAGTGAGAAAAGGATAGCAACATATAGTAAGCAATAAATGATATGTGGGGCTATAATGGCTATAATGACACAAGAAGTTAGGAGATGGGGCATTCAAAATGAAAGATTCTACAAAGAAATTATTGGTATGGGTTGGACTTATTCTTGGAATTGTAGTTATATGTCTTGTTCTGAATTTGACAAAGACCTCGAATTTTCATGACAAGTACGATGGCTATGATTTGTCCGTTGATACAGCCGGAGCTAAGAGAGAAGGAACCTACACACTGTATCTGAACGCACACAGCGGTGCGGCAAGACCGAAACAGAATATAGAGGTTGATGTTACCTCTTATATTGATGCGGAGGACGCGAAGGTGACCGATGAGTACGAGGGAGCAGAAAAGGCATTGTATACCGGAAATGATTCCAAGGTAACCTGGGAGGTAGATGTTCCGGAAGAAGGCTTTTACAATGTGTATCTTGAGTACATGACTGTGAAGTCAAGAGGCGTGGCAATAGAGAGAGCTTTCTATGTCAACGGTGAACTTCCGTTTCAGAATGCCTCAGATATGACTTTCCTAAGAATGTGGACGGATGCATCGGAGCCGCGTGTCGACAACCGCGGCAATGAGATAAGACCTACACAGACAGAGGTTTACGGCTGGCAGAGTACATACCTTAAAGACAAGATGGGATATGTGAGTGAACCGTATCAGTTCTACTTTGAAAAGGGAAAGAATACAATAACACTTGAAGCCGTGAACGAGCCTATGGTGTTAAGAAAGCTTGATATCGTGGCAGTTGAGGATGAGTTTAAATACGCCGATTATACAGCAGCACAGACCGGTACGAAGGCGGCAGGCAGTGGACTTGACTATGTGCAGATTGTACAGGGTGAGGATTCGACAGTGAGGTCTGAATCATCGCTCTATGCAAAATATGACAGGGCTTCCGCCATCACCAAGCCGTACAGCATAACAAAGACAATTCTCAACTATATAGGTGGTGAGGCATGGAGAAATCCGGGACAGTGGATTGAATGGAATGTTGAGGTTCCGGAGGACGGCTACTATCACCTGTGCATAAAGGGAAGACAGAATTATGACAGAGGTAATATTTCTTACAGAAGCCTTTCTATAGATGGGGAAGTCCCATTTGATGAGATGAAGCAGGTGGCATTCAGGTTCGGAAATGATTGGGAGAGCTTAGTACTTTCGGATGAGAGTGACAAGCCGTATTCCTTCTACCTGACAAAAGGAACCCATACAGTGAGACTTGAAGCGACACTTGGAGATATGGGAATGATTCTGGAGGAACTGAGTGATTCCACCTTCCGTCTCAACCAGATGTACAGAACACTTCTTGTATATACGGGAGCAACACCGGATCAATACAGAGATTACAAGGTTGATCAGGTATATCCTGAGATTATGGAGGCTATGTCACTTGAGTCTAAGAGACTTTACAAGATAGTAGATGAGGTTGTAGAGACCACAGGACAGAAGGCAGACAAGATTGCCAGTGCACAGACACTTGCACAGCAGCTTGAGCGTTTCTGTGAAAAGCCGGAGAAGATAACCCTTGAGTTTACCACTTTCAAGGAAAATATTTCAGCACTTGGTTCTGCGATACTCAGCATGTCTGAGACCAAGCTTGATATCGACTACATAGCAGTATATGGGGAGAATGCCAAGTTGGATAAGGACAAGAGCAACTTCTTCAAGAAGGCGGCACATGAGGTCAAGTCCTTCTTCGCCTCATTCTTTATCGACTATGACGCAGTCGGTGATGTCTATGCCGATGAGAGCAACACTGTCAAGGTATGGGTACTTACAGGCAGGGATCAGGGTACAATACTTAAGAGTATGATTGATGATACCTTTACACCGGCTACAGGCATCCCGATCAATGTTGAGATTGTCGGTGCAGATGCGCTTCTCAATGCGGTTGTCGCAGGAAACGGACCAAATGTGGTTCTTTCGGTAGGAGCCGGACAGCCTGTGGATTTCGCTCTCCGTAATGCGGTGGAGGATCTCACACAGTTTGCTGATTATGAGGAAGTACTTAAGGAATTTGCTCCAAGCACATACAGACAGTACACGTTGGATGATTCATTGTATGCTCTTCCTGAGACACTTTTCTACAACGTAATGTTCTACAGAAAGGATGTACTTGAGGATCTTGAGCTTGAGGTTCCACAGACGTGGAAGGAGCTTATAGAGATGCTTCCGACAATTCAGGGTAATAACCTTTCGGTAGGTATTCCTACAGCAGCCGGAAGCTCAGGAAGCGCTGCGGCAAGTACAGCAGTTGCCTCAGCACAGGCAGACCTTTCAATGTATTTCACACTTCTGTACCAGCAGGGTGGAGACTTGTACAATGATAAGGGGACTCAGACAATAATCAACAATGAAGCAGGTGTAGCCGCCTTCAAGGAGTACACTAAGTATTTTACTGATTATGGTATTCCGGTCATATATGATTTTGTAACACGTTTCCGTTCAGGCGAAATGCCAATCGGAATTGCCAACTTCACAACATATAACACATTGGTGGTATCCGCACCTGAGATTGCAGGCCTCTGGGATTTCACACTTGTACCGGGAACGGAAAAGACCGATGAGAACGGCAATGCCTATATTGACAGGTCAGCCTTTGTATCCGGTAGTGCGACAATGATGTTAAAAACAGAGGATGAGAAGCTTAAGCAGTCGGCATGGGAGTTCATGAAGTGGTGGGCTTCGTCTGATACACAGGTAAGATTCGGGCGTGAAATAGAAGCACTTCTTGGTTCCTCCGCACGATATGCGACAGCTAACATGGAGGCAATCAAGCAGCTCTCATGGAGTGCCTCAGACATTGAGATACTTGAGGAACAGTTAAGCTATACAGTGGGTATCAGGGAGGTTCCAGGCGGATATTACACAGGACGTCATATTTCAAATGCCTGCCGTAAGGTTATAAATGAAAAGACAGACCCGCGTGAAACAATAATTGATTACTCAATAAAGATTGACGAAGAGCTCACAAAGAAACGTAAAGAGTTCGGTCTTCCGTTAGAATAGGGGGTGAGGAATTGAATTATCTACAGAAATATTTTACAGTCAAAAAATTTAATTTTCAGGTTAATTTAAAGAAAGCCAGGAAAAGCAAAATGTGTTATGCATTCCTTGCCCCGTATGCGATATTGTTTTTCATGTTCAATATCCTTCCGGTACTTGCTTCAATCTTTTTCAGCTTTACATACTACAACGTGCTTGAGTCGCCGAAGTTCATAGGACTTGACAACTACATTAACCTGATTCTTGAGGATGATGTATTCCTCACAGGTGTTAAGAACACATTTTTGATTGCGGTCATCACAGGACCGCTGGGATACCTGATGTCATTCTTCTTTGCATGGCTTATCAATGAGCTACCAAGATGGATAAGAACAATCGCGGTAATCGTATTCTACGCACCGTCAATCGCAGGAAACATATTCGTCATCTTCTCTGTGTTCTTCAGAGGTGATGCTTACGGATATGTAAACGGGTTCCTTATGAAGGTCGGAATCATAGATGAACCTATTCTGTGGCTTGTAAATCCGACATATATGCTTCCGATATGTATGGTAGTCATACTGTGGATGTCACTTGGTACAGGATTCCTCTCATTCGTTGCGGGACTTCAGGGCGTTGACCGCTCACAGTTCGAGGCCGGATATGTGGATGGTATCAGAAACAGATGGCAGGAGCTGTGGTACATCACACTTCCGAACATGAAGCCTATGCTTATGTTCGGTGCCGTTATGGCAATCACACAGTCATTTGGTGTAGCTGATGTAACAATGACACTCTGTGGTTTCCCAAGTACGGACTACGCAGCGCGAACAGTCGTAACACATCTTATTGACTATGGTTCGACGAGATATGATATGGGTTATGCGTCAGCAATCGCTACTTTATTGTTTATAGTAATGATTCTTTGCAATAAGGTGATTCAGAAGCTTCTCAACAGAGTTGGTACCTGATAGGCGGTATAGCTTTTGAATAAACTTATAAGGAAGGTATGAGTATCAATATGAGCAAAAAGAAAATAGACGGTGTACCAAAAAAACACAGATTTAAACTTAAAAAGAGAAAGCCCAACAGGTCTAGGGCAGGTGATTTCTTCCTCTACCTTTTCCTGTTCCTGGTTGCAATAATAATGGTTTTCCCACTTGTATTTGCAGTCAGCAGTGCACTTAAACCGCTGGAGGAGCTGTTCATGTTCCCTCCTAAGATATTTGCGAGAAACCCAACACTGGATAACTTCGCAGACCTTTTTGTCACAATGGGTAAGTCCTGGGTTCCGTTTACAAGGTATTTCTATAACACATTGTTTATCACGGTTGTAGGTACTGCGGGACACCTTATCATAGCTTCAATGGGAGCGTTCGTGCTTGCAAAGTATGATTTCCCGGGCGGAAAGACATTCTTCAGAATCGTAGTTGTGGCAATCATGTTCAACGGATATGTAACAATGATTCCTAACTACCTTATACTTAGCAGGCTTCACCTGATTGATACACAATGGGCAGTTATTATTCCGGCATTCTCATCGCCGATGGGACTCTTTCTTATGAAGCAGTTCATGGATGGACTTCCGATGTCGCTTGTCGAGGCTGCAAAGATTGACGGAGCGAGTGAGTGGAAGGTATTTTTAAAAATAGTAATGCCTAACGTAAAGCCTGCGTGGCTCACACTCATCATCTTCTCAGTTCAGAATCTGTGGAACAACAGAGCTTCTACATACATCTACACAGAGAAGAGAAAGACTCTTGTGTATGCACTTCAGCAGATACAGAGCGGTGGTGTGGCAAGAACGGGTCAGATGGCAGCAGTCAGTGTTATCGTAATGATAGTGCCGATTATAGTATTTGTCCTCTCTCAGAGTCAGGTGCTTGAGACAATGGCAAGCTCAGGAATTAAAGAATAGGAAAGGGGAGGGACTGATTATGAAAAAAAGATTTGCCCGCATAATAGCAGTTATGTTATGTGCAGTTACAATATTAGTAATGACTCCCGTTGCTGTCCTTGCCAGTGAGGGTTACACCTACAATTACGATTGGTGGGGGGATGTACAGTACTCACCGGATGCCTATTCGGTGGTCGGTGTGTATACACTGAGTTCATTTGGGCTTAATGAGAAGCTTAACAAGCCACAGGGTTTATTTGTAAGTGGAGACAGGATTTATATATGTGATTCGGGAAACAACAGAATTATTGAGATTAAGAGAACATCCGGGACGAAGTTTGAGCTTGTGAGAATAATTGATGAGTTCAAGGGAGCTGAGAACAATACCTTCAACTATCCTACAGACCTTGCGGTTTCGGAGGATGGAAACATCTTTATAGCAGACCAGAACAATGGAAGAGTGTTAAAGCTTGACAAAGACCTCAACCTCTTACTCACCTTCACAAAGCCGACGGATGCGACCTTTGACCAGTCGCTAGATTTCCTCCCGGCTAAGATTACGGTGGATACGGCAGAAAGAGTTTACTGCGTTGCAACTAACGTCAACAAGGGACTTATAAAGTATGAGCCGGATGCAGTGTTCTCCGGTTTCGTTGGTGCTGCCAAGGTAACATACGATTGGGCGGATTACATCTGGAAGAAATTTGCAACAAAAGAACAGAGAGCGCAGATGGAATCCTTCGTGCCTACTGAGTATGATAATGTATATATGGACTATGAAGGCTTCATATATGTATGTACAACGAATGCATCGGAGGCAGATATCAAATCAGGAAAGACTGATGTTGTCAGAAGACTCAATCTTATGGGAAATGACATTCTCATAAGAAACGGAAACCAGAATATCATAGGTGATGTTGAGTGGGATAACGCAGGCGGCTACAATGGACCATCAATGATTACCGATATAACAGCACTTGATAATGACACCTATGTGCTGCTTGACAGAGTCAGGGGCAGATTATTCTCCTATGATGATCAGGGAAATCTGTTATATGCCTTCGGAGGAAACGGAAATATCGATGGATGTTTCAGACAGCCTGTGGCAATTGACCACATGGGGCATGACCTTATAGTGTTAGATTCTCTTGACAGCAGCATAACGGTATTTACTCCTACAGAGTACGGCAATGACATCTATGATGCAATTGAGCTTTTCAAGGCGGGAAAATATGATGAGTCCGGTGCTGCATGGAGGGAAGTGTTAGACCAGAACGGTAACTATGACAGGGCTTATATCGGAATAGGAAGAGCGCTTATAGGCGACAAGAATTATAAGGAGGCACTTCCGTATTTCAAGCTCAAGTGGGATGATGACAATTATTCCAAGGCGTTTAAACAGTACAGAAAGCAGTGGGTTGAGGAACATATAGTCGTTATATTCATAGTATTCTTCGCTATACTCATTGTACCTATTGCTGTTGGAAGGGTTAAGCGCATAAAGTATGAAATCGATACTTCTGAGGCATTCAGATTCGATAATGCACAGAAGCTTAATAAAAAGAAGAAACAGGAGGGATGAAGATGCTTGCAAAATTGAAGGACAAAGAGACCTGGCGTCGATACTTTGGTTCTCTTAAATTTGCTCTTTACTGTACCACTCATCCCCTGGACGGCTATTGGGATTTGACACATGAAAAGAGAGGAACGATAGCAGCAGCGAACACGATACTGGTGCTGACACTCATCACAAGAATATTGAAGCTGCAGTACACGAGCTTCATATTCAATCAGGTATACTGGCCGAAGGTCAATATTTTCCTTTACCTTGCCGGCATACTGTTCCCGCTTGCATTGTGGTGCGTGGGAAACTGGGGACTGACAACCTTGTTCGACGGTAAAGGAACACTCAGGCAGGTGTACATGGCAACCTGCTACGGAATGGCACCTTATCCGCTTATACAGCTTCCGATGATTCTTTTCAGCAATGTAATCACAAGTGATGAGGGTGCATTCTACACGGTATTATGTACGATATCACTTATATGGGCGGTACTCCTTATTATATCCGCAATGATACAGATTCACGAATACAAGCTTGGCAAGACGATTCTTTTCACATTTGCAACATTGCTGTCAATGCTTGTCATGGTTTTCATACTGCTCCTGTTTTTCAGTATGATAAGTCAGGGAATAGCTTACTTTGTATCTCTTGCAAGAGAAATAATGTATAGAATTTAGAAAGAAAAGCATTAGAGGCAGGTCAGATGCGGAAATGAGGAGACAATGAAAAATAAAGTTAAATCAGATGCAGCTAAGGCAGCAATCAGAAAAGGTATAATAACCACCACTGTGGTTGTGGTGGTTGCAGCGATTATCGGCATCGGCGTATGGGCTATAGGTCATTTCTCCAAATCAGGTGAGGAGGACAGAGTAGTTCTTGCAAAGAAATACGAGGGTCCTGATAAAGATTATGTTCTGGAGAATGACAATCTGGTACTTACGGTAAGCTCCGATACATCGCAGTTTTCGGTTTACAATAAGAATACGGGAAAGACATGGTATTCTAATCCACAGGACAGGGCGGATGATAATATAGCTCTTCCTGTAGACAGGGATAAGCTAGGAGCCACGCTGCTTCTTACCTACAGTACCAAGAATGGTGTAGACACATTGTTTGATAATTATACATACAGCATGAAAAACCAGATGTATGATATTGAGCAGGGTGATGACTACATAAAGGTAATGTATTCGATAGGAATTGTTGATAAGGAATTCGTGATACCTCCGGCGATAACCGCTGAGAACATGGATAAGCTCCTTGCAGCCTTGGAGAAGAAAGAGGCGACCAAGATACTTGATTATTACAAGGACTATGACATCAACAATCTTGGAAAGAAGGATAATAAGGATGAGCTTCTAGAGAGATACCCGATACTTGAGACAGAGCCTATATATGCACTCAGAGACACAACCAAGGATAATATGAAGGGCAAGCTTGAGGAGTACTTTGAAAAGGCTGGTTATACAACAGATGATTGGGAGAGGGATAAGCTCCTTGATACCTCCGTATCCGTATCGGCAAAGCCGGTATTCAATATCAGCATAATATACAGGCTCGAAGGAAATGACCTTGTTGCAGAGCTTCCTTTTGAGGAGATGGAATACAAGGAGAGCTATCCTATATACAATATAGCAGTGCTTCCTTACTTCGGAGCCGCTGGTTTAGATGATACAGGCTTTATGGTGGTTCCTGAGGGTGGCGGAGCGATAATTGATTTCAATAACGGAAAGGTTACACAGAATTACTACTACGCTAATCTCTATGGCTGGGATATGGCACAGGAGAGAAAGGCTGTAGTACATGACACGGATGTGTATTTTAATACATTCGGAATGTCAAAGAATGAAGATTCGTTTATATGTATACTTGAGGATGGAGTATCATACGGTGCAATCCAGGCGGATATAAGCGGTAAGACAAACAGCTACAACTCAGTATATGCAGTATACAATGTCCTTCACAGAAATCAATATGATGTAAGTGACAGAACAACAACAGCAATGTTCGTATATGAGGATTCGCTTCCTGCGGAGAGCATTGTACAGAGATACAGATTCATTGATGAAGATGATTATGTCTCGATGGCGAAGGAATACGGTGAGTATCTCACAGATAAATATGCAGGATATCTTACGGAAAACGATGATACACAGGCACCCGTGAACATAGAGATACTTGGCGCGGTCGATAAGATTAAGCAGGTATTCGGAGTTCCGGTATCCAAGCCGTTGAAGCTTACAACCTACAATGAAGCACTTGACATAATAAGCGGGCTCTATGAAAAGGGCATGACGAATATGTCGGTGAAGCTCACAGGCTGGATGAACGGTGGTGTAAGGCAGAATGTGTTAAAGCATGTGAAGCCTGTCTCGGAGCTGGGTTCTAAGAAGGACTTGAAGAAGCTTATAAGCAGCACAGCAGGTCTTGGCATCGACTTCTATCTTAACGGCGTGACCAACTATGAATATGATAGCAATATATTTGATGGTTTCATAGAGTTCAGGGATTCCGCAAAGTATATAAGCAAGAAGAGAACGGCGCTGTACGAGTACAGCACAATCTCCTACGGACAGGAGAAGCGGAAGGATGGCTATCATCTTTTGAAGGCTTCCCTTATCTGGGACAATGCGGACACTCTTGCGAAGGCTGCCGGGAAATATGGAGCAGGAGTTTCGTTTGAGGATTACGGATGCGACCTCTCATCGGATTTCAATAAGGATGAGCTTGTCACAAGACAGGAATCACTTATAAAGCAGGCTGGGCAGCTTAAGGGCTATAAGGATTCCGGAAAGCAGGTAATGATTAACAGGGGTAACGATTATGCGATAGCCTATGCGGACATAGTCACGAATATGGAACTCATGGGAAGCAACTATAGCATTATCGACAGATTCATTCCATTCTACCAGATAGCAGTACATGGACTTGTAAATTACACGGGTGAGTCGTTAAATCTTGCTCAGGACTACACTGATGAGCTGTTAAAGTCCGCTGAGTATGGAGCGGGTCTTTCATTCACATTTATGGATGAATCTTTATTCGCATTGCAGTCGACATACTACACCAAGTATTTCGGAGCCGACTACAGTGCATGGGGTGATAAGGCAGTTGAGATATATACAAGATACAACAATGAGCTTGGCAATGTATTCAATCAGAGGATTGTAAATCACAGCTTTGAGTCTGATACATTGACATGCACAACATACGAGGACGGAACAAAGGTATATGTAAATTATGGCTATAAGGATGACAAGACATCTGATAACCATACCGTTCCGGCAAGGGATTACCTTGTAGTAAAATAGTCAGAAAGGAGAGAACAATAATGAAGAAACAATCAAAGGTAAGTGGTCTTCAGAAACGAAAAGCGGTTGCCGGATATCTGTTTATCCTTCCGTTTATAGTTGGTTTTCTGGCTTTTATGGTAAAACCCTTGATTCAGTCATTGTATATGAGCTTTTGCGAGGTTGAGATAAGCGCCGGCGGATTTAAAATGAATTTCAACGGCATTGCCAATTATATCAGGGCATTCAAGGTAGACCCGGAATTTGTAAGATTTTTGTCGGAGGAGATTTCAAGAATGTTCTTTAACTCTCTGGCAATAATGATATTCAGCTTCTTTGTTGCACTGATACTCAACCAGAAATTCAAGGGAAGAGCTCTTGTAAGAGCAATATTCTTCCTGCCGGTTATCTTATCGTCAGGTGTTATACTTGGTATCGAGACAGACAATGCACTCCTCTCAAGTGTGCAGAGTGCAATTCAGGAAAACACGAATGGTACATCGGTAACGGCAGCAATCCAGAATATACTTACGGTAAACGGAGTAGGTACAAAGGCATTTGAAAAGGTATTCGAGCTTGTAGATGGTATCTATGATGTGGCTATCTCATCAGGTATCCAGATTATCATATTCCTCTCAGGCTTACAGACAATATCCAGCAGCATGTACGAGGCTGCCAAGATAGAGGGCTGTACAACATGGGAATGCCTGTGGAAGATAACCTTCCCGATGGTAAGCTCACTGCTCCTTGTAAACTGGATTTATACAATCGTTGACTTCTGTATGCGTACCGATAATCAGGTTATGGAAAAGATTAGTGACCAGATGATTGTACAGATTAATTACGGTTTTGCTTCTGCTATGTCATGGATTTACTTTATCATAGTAATTGCGATAATCGGCGTAACCTCATTAATTATTTCAAAGGGGGTTTACTACTATGACTAAGACGAAGAGTAATGCAGCTAATGTGGCTAAGCTTGGTTTCTGGGAGAGAAACAGAAGGTCGAACGGATATCTTTTAAAGAAGAAGGCAAAAGCATTCACAATCAGTTTATTGAGAGCAATCCTTCTGTTTGGTATGTGCTTCCTTATATTGCAGCCGATATTCAACAAAATATCAATCAGCTTCATGTCGGAGCAGGATCTGTACAATCCAATGATTATCACGATACCTGAGCATGTGACACTTGACAATTATGAGCTGGCTGACAAGTTCATGAACTATTGGAAAACACTTGGAAACACAGTGCTTATTTCATTCACCATAGCGGTTTTACAGATAGCTATATGTACGGTTGTCGGATATGGCTTTGCCAGATTCGATTTCCCGCTCAAGAAGTTCTGGTTTGCATGTGTAATACTTATGATCATCATCCCGCCACAGACGATTTCGACATCCTTGCATCTGCATTTCAGATACTTTGATATCTTTGGAATTATCAAGGCAACAACGGGAAAGACAATCAACCTCAGAGGCTCGGCACTTCCATATTATCTTATGAGTACCGGCTGTATGGGACTTAAAAACGGTCTTTACATATTTATGATAAGACAGTTCTTCAGAACAATACCTAAGGAGCTTGAGGAGGCAGCTTACGTTGACGGCTGCGGAACCTTCAAGACCTTCGCAACAATAATGCTTCCGGATGCGAAGCCTATACTGACATCCTGCTTCCTGTTCTCGTTTGTATGGCAGTGGACGGACGGATTCTACACCAACATGTTCCTTGGAAAGATAAGCCTTCTCTCAATGCAGTTAGGACGTATTGCAGACAGGCTTAACCAGTACCTTACCAAAACACTTAATCAGGGCGGAGCTTCGGTAGCTTACACCAACTGCCTTGTGGCAACGGGAACGCTGATGGTAATTGCACCGCTTCTCATCATCTATCTGTTCGCACAGAAGGGATTCGTTGAGAGCATCAGCAGTTCAGGTATCAAAATGTAATATCCGGAGAGGGGTGATTTCCCTCTTCGTGGATATAAAAAAATTAGGAGGAGATTAGACATGAGAAAAAATCTTTCAAAGAAGGTTGTAGGACTTACACTTACAACAGCAATGATTGCAAGCCTTACAGCTTGTAACAGTTCAGCCAGCAACGATCCTACACAGCCATCAACAAAGGGAACGGATACTGAGACAACATCCCAGGCTGAGCGGGAGTCTGAGACACCAACTGAGGAGACAACGACAGAGGAGGAGACAACACTCTACACAGATGCCAACGGCAATGTAGTAGACCTTGGCGGTATGGAAATCTACATCCGTGACTGGTGGTCAACACCTATGGATGGTGAAGATGCGGAGCCTAATAACAAGTATGAGGAGGCAAGACAGGATTACTTAGAGTGGGCTCAGGAGACATACAACTTCAAGATTAGACAGGTTGGTATCTCATCATGGGATTCAACACCGGAGGATTTCTTAAATTATGCTTCATCTGATCCGGATGACATGAACTACCTCTTCGTATTAAGATCAGGCAAGGAGTTAGCTTCCGCACTCAGCGCAGGCTTAATGTATGACCTCTCAACACTTGACTGTCTTGATTTTTCAGAGGCAAAGTGGGCTAACGGAGTTGATAAGCAGTATACAATCGGTGGCAAGACATACTGTATGAGCGGTGATTCAATCGAGCCGAAGGGTGGTATGTACTTTAACAAGCGTCTCTTAAGTGAAGCAGGAATTGAGCCACAGTCAATCTACGATCTTCAGGAGTCAGGTGATTGGACATGGGATAAGTTCGAGGAGATATGTAAGCAGATTGCAAAGGATACAGATAATGATGGTGTGATTGACCGTTTTGCAATGGTTAACTTTGCTTCTACGTTCATTCAGGAGGCTGTATGGTCCAACAATGCTGAGTTCATCGGCAAGGACGCAGACGGAAAGTTCATCAACAAGCTTGAGACTAATGAGACACTTGAGGCTCTCAACTGGGCTGTAGATATGCTTGCCAAGTACGATTATCCACAGCCGGATGGTGCAGAGTGGAACTACTGGCAGGAAGCATTCGTAAATGGTGCAGGTGCTTTCATCGCCGGTGAGACCTATCAGGCAGGTCAGGACTGGAAGGATATGGAGGATGACTTCGGCTTCGTATGCTTCCCTAAGGGACCTAATGCAACAGATTACACTAACTGCTACAATGATAACCCAATCGTTATTCCTGCTAACTACGATGCAGACAGAGCATGGAAGATTGCCTTCGCATACAATGTATGGACAGATCCTGTTCCTGGCTTCGAGGATTACAACGGAAGAATTGAAGGCTTCTACAACAGCTTCAGAGATACAGAGTCTGTAGACCTTACAATCGCAAGACTTTATCAGAACGGTATGACAACATATCATTTAATTGTTCCTGGTCTTGACCTTGGTCCAGACCTTATATGGGGGCTTGGTACAGATGGAGACAGCACTCCTGCTGCTAAGGCTGAGGCTATCAGGGATACATGGCAGTCATATCTTGATGAACTCAACAATAAGTAAGCCATACGCAGGCAATAATCTGTAAATAGAAAGAGTGGGAGGGTGTGAATCCTCCCACTTGTTAGAAATAATGTATGGTTAAAAAAATGTGCTTAATCTATGCTGTACAACTTTACGGGTACGTTTTCTTTAGAGAGGCAGCGCACCGGTAAAATTGTATAGTGGTATCAGATGATGCTTTGACCCTTGGCACGGATTAAAATTTATTATATAAGGTGGCAGCATTTGTTAAGACAGGAGGCGGCATATATGAAAATCAGATTTCATTTACCCGGTTTGAGGTACAATTTCCCACTCAATATGATACTGGTGGGAATGATGAAGCAGTATCCGGATTTTTTCTACGATAATATTGAGATTGGCTCTTTTTTTGGAGAGTTTCCCACATCAAGGTGGGGCGGCGGAAGATTCTGCAATGGTGATCAGTGTGACTCAGCTTTTATAAAGCGTGTAGTGAAGGCATATAACGATAACGGAATACCTGTGAGATATACCTATACCAATCCTGAACTGAACAGGTTCGACTGTGAGGATGCCTACTGCAATTTCTGTATGGACGTTGCTAACAACGGAATGAATGAGGTGCTTGTGGTAAATCCGGTGCTAGAGGACTACATAAGGAACAAATATCCGAGGTTTAAGATTAACAGCTCGACCTGCAAGGAGATAAAGGAGATAAATGCGCTCAATGAGGAGCTTTCAAAGGACTATGCACTTGTAGTATTGGACTACAATCTGAATAATAAGTGGGATTTCCTGAGCCGGATTGAGAGAAAAGATAAGTGTGAGCTGCTCATCAATGCATGCTGTGTTCCGAATTGTCCGCGAAGGGGCGAACATTATAAATGCATTGCACAGCAGCAGAAGATAGTCCTTATGAACAGAAAGCTTCCTAAGGACAAGCAGCTTCCGGTTCCGGGCTGGCACTGTGAGTACGGCGACAAAAACTCAATATTCAAGATAAAGGATTATGAAACTTATATTTCGCCGGAGGCTATTTTTGAGAAATATGTTCCTCTTGGGTTTAATAATTTTAAGATTGAGGGCAGAACAGGAAACCTGTTCAATCTGATTGAGTCATATTGCCTGTGGCTTATGAAGCCGGAGAAGAGGGATGAGGGAAGATTCATGCTCATAACCAATCTTCAAGCAACGAAGGTTATCAATGTAGGACAGCCAAGACCGGGTGTATGGCCGCAGTGTGTAGATAGGAGAAGGAATGAACAGAAAACATTTACTTGCAGCAGCGGTGCTGCTGTGTGGAACAGGTCTTGTGACAGCCTGTAACGGGCAGACTGCTGTAGATGGGAATGGTGAAGTGATAAGTTCGGTGGATGTATCGCAGGAAGAAGCACAGGATGTATCACATGCGGTGTCACAGGAAGTATCACAGGCAGATAGTGAATCCGGTGCAGTAAATACGGATTCGGACGTAAAAGATGGCAAGGATGACGATAAGCAGCAGGAGGGAAAAGTGAACTACTCATTATTATTCAATGAAATTAAAAGGACTGAAGCGTACAAGGGGATGAAGTATGCCAATCCACTCATAACACAGGAATTCGGTGCGGATCCGTATGCGATGGTCTATGATGACACGGTGTATATTTATATGACGCAGGATGCATTTGAAAAGAGTTCTGATGGCACGATCAAGGATAACTCATATTCTAAGATTAAATCCATAAGAGTGATATCCTCAAAGGATATGGTCAACTGGACAGATCATGGTGAGATATATGTGGCAGACGGCATTGTGGGAGCGAAGTGGGCAAAAAATTCATGGGCGCCTGCTGTTGCGTGGAAGAATATTGACGGACAGGACAAGTTCTTTCTCTATTTTGCCGATGGAGGCGGTGGTATAGGGGTTCTTGAGGCAGATTCACCTACAGGACCTTTTAAGGATCCGCTTGGTCACGGACTGATTACAAGGAACACACCTAACTGTGCGGATGTATTGTGGTTGTTTGACCCGGCTGTCTTGGTCGATGATGATGGAAAAGCATATATATATTTTGGAGGCGGTGTTCCTTCCGACAAGATTTCACATCCAATGACAGCAAGGTGTGTGGAGCTTGGGGATGATATGATAAGCATTAAGGGGGAGCCTGTAACAATTGATGCACCATACCTTTTTGAGGATTCGGGAATCCATAAGTACAATGACAAATATTACTATACCTACTGCAGCAACTGGCAGGTTGACGAGGCAGGAACCGCTGAGTACGGCTTTCACAATGCGGAGATAGTGAGCATGGAGAGCGATTCACCGCTTGGACCATTTACTTTTAAGGAGGTCATTCTTGAAAATCCGGGTAAATTGGTAGGACTTTACGGAAACAATCATCACTGTGTATTCAGTTTTAAGAATGAGTGGTATATCACATACCATACAAGAGAGCTGGAAAAGCAGATGGGTGTTGAGAAGGGCTACCGCTGTACCTTCATCGATAAGTTTGATATGGGTGAGGATGGAACAATCGGCAGGATTAAGCAGACCTACAATGGCTGTGGGCAGGTTGGTACGCTGAATCCGTATGAGACGGTGGCAGCATGCACATTCTCGCATGAAGCAGGAATAGAAGTGGTTCCTGCAGACAGGCTTTCTAAGACATACGGTTCAGGGAAGATGGCACTTGGCGGAATAGATTCAGGAGATTATATAAAGCTTACAGGGGTTGATTTCTCACATAAGGAGCCTGAAAGCTTCGTGTTCTTAGCTAAAAAGACGGCGGAGCTTGATGAGAACTGTGTTATCGAGTTAAGACTTGACAGCACCAAGGGTGATGTACTCGGATATATTCCGGTCGGGCAGCTTTTAAATGATGCCGCAAGCCTTGATGATGAGTTCGTTGAGCTTACCGCACCGATAGATAAGAAGGTGAGTGGGGTACATAATCTGTATATGACATTCTCCGGTTCGGGCTATGAGCTTCTTGAATGGAGCTTCGAGGGTGTCGAGAACAGCTGGTACGATAAGCTGTGTGAGAATGCTCTTATCTCAACAGGAAATAATGGCAGGCTTGAGAGGGCACTTGCAAAGCTTGAGGCGGGAGAAAACGTAAACATCGCATTTCTTGGAGGCTCAATAACGGAAGGTGCCAGCGCTTCAAAGCAGTCGGAATGTTATGTTGAACAGACAGTATCTAACTTAAAAGCCATGTATCCTGATGCGGACATTAATTATGTCAATGCCGGAGTGAGCGGCACGCCATCGGCTCTTGGAATTATGAGGTATCAGAGAGACATAGTCGGTACCTTTGATGATACACCGGATATTTTGTTTATTGAGTTTGCAGTAAACGATTATCAGGAATGTACGGATGGAAGGGCGATGGAGAGCCTTATAAGACAGGCGCTTGAGGCGGATGAAAAGACTGCGGTATGTCTTTTGTACTCAGTGTCTAAGTCAAAGTGGAATGTGCAGGATGTATCGGTACCTATGGGAGAGCTGTACGGACTTCCTATGGTGAGCTTGAAGGATGGAACCAAGGAGGCGTTTGAGAGTGGTGCTCTCACTGATGAGGAGTACTTCACGGATGACTACCATCCTACAACCTATGGACATACCATAATGGCTGATTGTATTAAGTATATGTTCACCGAGGCTGCAAAAAAAGAGGTTCCGGCTGAGGTTTCCGGCATACCTGATAAGATGGTAAAAGGTGCGGATTTTGATGGGAACAGGCTTGTCACCTCGAAGGACAGTGCGGACGCCAAAATCGTGTGCGGAGGCTTCGATGGGAAAGACAGTGAGGTTCACAGCGCAAAATTTATCGGAGGAGCAGTTTTTCCGGACAACTGGATGCACACGGCACAGAGCGGGGATGCCCCATTCGTGATGACGGTCGACTGCAGGAACCTGCTTATCAATTATAAGCAGAGCAAGTCAAAGAATGCAGGTGCGGTTGTGATAAATGTTGACGGAGAGGATGTAATGGAAATCGACTGCTACAAGGATGGCGCATGGAATCAGTCCATAGTTGAGCTTGTAATAGATGAGAAGGATAGCAGTACGCATACTGTTTCAATCCGTATGAAGGATGGGGACGAGGATAAGGAATTTACTATTCTGGCATTGTCATATACGAAGTGATTGTATTATTACGATTCGGGTAATTGAGAAACGAAAAATTGCACAATATCCGGCTACGTACACCGGGTTTGGCTATTGCAGGGAGGATTGCGGTAAGATGAGTAAAGAGACGGTTCAGCAGGCAAAAGAGCTTGTGGCTAAGATGACATTGAGTGAGAAGATGGGGCAGATGTTATATGAGTCCCCGGCGATAGAAAGACTTGGAATACCGGCGTATAACTGGTGGAATGAGGCACTTCACGGTGTAGCGAGAGCCGGAGTTGCTACAGTATTTCCGCAGGCGATAGGCATGGCGGCTTCCTTTGATGAGAAGCTTATACAGGAAACCGGAGATATCGTTTCAACGGAGGGACGCGCCAAGTTCAATGAATTTTCAAGAAGAGGCGACCACGGAATCTACAAGGGCTTGACCTTCTGGGCTCCTAATATCAATATTTTCAGGGATCCGAGATGGGGGAGAGGACATGAGACCTATGGTGAGGATCCATACCTTACATCAAGGCTTGGCATGGCATATATCAAGGGCTTGCAGGGAGAGGACAGGGAGAATCTTAAGTCGGCGGCGTGTGCGAAGCATTTTGCTGTCCACAGCGGACCGGAAGCACTGAGACATCATTTTGATGCGAAGGTTTCCTTGCATGATATGTATGACACCTATTTGTATGCATTTGCAAGATGTGTGAAGGACGCGCATGTAGAGGCGGTGATGGGAGCCTATAACAGGGTTAACGGAGAGCCTGCATGCGGAAGCCATACACTTCTAAAGGATATATTAAGAGGTGAGTGGAAGTTCGAGGGCCATGTTGTGTCGGACTGCTGGGCAATCAATGATTTCCACCTTAACCACAAGGTTACTGCGGATGTAGAGGAGTCCGCAGCACTGGCTGTCAACAATGGCTGTGACCTAAACTGCGGAAGTGCATTCCTGCACCTTGAGTCGGCGTACGAGAGGGGGCTTATAACTGAGGAGGCAATAACTGAGGCTGTTGAGAGACTTATGGAGGTGAGAATCCGCCTTGGAATGATGGAGAATCATCCTTCGCCGTATGAGAATTTAAGCTATGAGCTTGTAGAGTGCGACAAGCATACCGAAGCGTCGGTAGAGATGGCGCGAAGAGGAATTGTACTGTTAAAGAACAAGGATAAGCTTCTTCCGCTTGACAAGGATAAAATAAATACCATTGCGGTTATCGGACCGAATGCTAACTCAAGGGATGCGCTTGTTGGCAATTATGTCGGAACATCATCACTCTACATCACACCGCTTGAGGGAATACAGAGATACCTTGGCAGTGGTAAGAGGGTTATATATGCTGAGGGCTGTGACCTTTACAAGGATAAGGTTGAGTTCTTAGCAGAGAAGAATGACCGCTTCGAGGAGGCTGTGATTGCGGCTGAGCAGGCGGATGTGGTTGTAATGTGTCTTGGACTTGATGCCACAATAGAGGGTGAGGAAGGCGATGCAGGCAATGAGTATGCCAGCGGTGATAAGCCTTCACTCAGGCTTCCGGGACTTCAGCAGGAGCTGCTTGAAAAGATAACAGCAATTGGAAAACCGGTCATACTGGTGGTTCTTGCGGGCAGTGCGATGGATTTGAGCTGGGCGGATAAGAATGTCGATGCGATTATTGACGCATGGTATCCGGGAGCACGCGGCGGAAGAGCTGTCGCAGAGTTGATTTTCGGCGACTATTCTCCATCAGGAAAGCTTCCTGTGACATTCTATGAGGATGAGACAGAGCTTCCTGAGTTTACAGACTACAGCATGAGTAACAGAACCTACAGATATTCCAAGGCCAAGGCACTCTATCCGTTCGGATATGGACTTAAATACACAGATATTAAGTACAGCGGTGAGACGCTTGACAGAAGCTGTGCTTCGGTAGGTGATGAGATAACGATATCAGCACAGGTGTCTAACAATGGCACCTACGATGTAAATGAGATTGTTCAGGCTTATATTAAGCATGTGGATGCACTTGACTATGAGCCGGGCTTCCAGCTCAAGGGAATACAGGTTCTAAGGCTTAAGGCAGGTGAGACGGCGCATGCAGAGATTAAGCTGGACAATAGAGCATTCGGAATAATAACCGAGGAAGGAAAGTGCGTTCTGCGTCCGGGAAAGTATCAGATAAGTATTGGAGCAGGACAGCCTGATGCGCGTACACAGGAGCTTTACGGATGCAGGACAGAGGTGTTGGAGCTCGAGATAAGCGGCACGGAGACGGAGATAGAGTTCTAGGATGCTGCCGGGAGCCAAAAAACTCCTGATTATATTTCACCGGCAGTAAATATAAAGATAAATGATTGTGCAGGCTGAGTATTACGGCAAAAGCCGTGGCTCAGCATGCAGCACTATTGGAGGCAGAGAATATGGAATATCAATTATTGTGTTACACAAGAAAACCTGATGAGACGATGTATTATGGACCGCGGCTCGCCTACAGCATGCATATTGCCTTGAGAGAGGGCGATGGAAAATACATTCCGCTTAACCACAATTCGGGAGTTCTGTTTGCGCGTGCTACGGAAAATGCGGACGGCAGCCTGAATCCGAAGAGTCTTAAAAAGCCTTATATCGTTAGATTGGCGGATGGAAGCTTTGAGATTCATGCGCTGAGAATAGAGGGGGATGGACAGGCTGAGGTGAATGAGACAGAGCTGTGTTTTAAAAGCTCAGACCTTGTTGTGTATGAGGAAATGTCGGAGTGTGATTGTACTTGCACTGCACAGAAGCCGGATGAAGCCGGTGAAGCGTTTGATGAGGCGCTGATTAGCGGCATAGTGGGCTGTGTTCCGGGAAATGTCATATCCATAACCGAAAAAGAGGCACAATACCTAAAAAATAAGCTTATGACACCTGAGATTGTAAGACTTGAGGTGCAGGATTCAGTACAGGTATCTGGAGCAGAGGATATTGGAAAAATTCAGGCTACGGCATATTACAGTGATGGTACAAGCCTTAACCGCAGTGTTGACTGGAATGTTGGAGAAATTGATTTTACAAAAAAGGGTGTTGCACAGAAAATTACCGGAACAGTAAAGCAGAAGAGATTTGCATTTCCGTTGCTGATAAACAGGGCAGACCCTTGTATTACAAGCTGGAATGGAAAATATTATTTTATAGCAACCAATGACGCAGACAACAACCACACGATATATATAAGGGAAGCCGACAGCATAGAGGGCTTGGAGAGCGCAGAGGATGTGCTTCTGCTTGATTCGTCAACCTATGAGGATATTGGAAATCTTCTATGGGCACCGGAGTTCCATGAGATAAATGGCAGGCTGTATATTTTCCACGCAGCTACACCGGGTGAGTTTTTCAGTGAGGAGAGCCACATAATGATGTTGAAAGATGGTGGTAATCCGTGCAATAAGGATGACTGGTCGCGTCCTAAAAAAATTGTAAAGATGGATGGCAGTGCTCTGTGTGAGGCAGGAAAGACGATATCACTTGACATGACATGCTTTCATTGGATGGGAGAGTATTACGTTGTATGGTCGCAGAGGCAGTTTCTCCCGAAAGACCTTGGAGCATGGCTGTATATTGCAAAGCTCAATCAGGAAAGACCTTGGGAGCTTGCCTCAGAGCCGGTGCTTCTTTCAAAGCCCGATTATGGCTGGGACAACAATCACACATTTGTGGATGAGGGACCTTTCGCACTGGTATCCGGTGATAAGCTTTTTGTCACATTTTCAGGAGCTGCAGTCGATGAAAGCTATGTTGTGAGCTATCTTGAACTTATAAATAACGATAGTCTGCTGGATAGAAATAGTTGGCGTAAAAATAATTATCCTATTCTTTCTGCGAGAAGCGTTGATGGCGAATATGGAACAGGACACAATGCTTACGTCATTGATGAGGACGGAATTGTATGGAATACATACCATGCAAGACCGGGCGCTGATGGACCGAGAAGTACCGGAATAAGAAGGGTTCATTTCGATGTTGACGGATGTCCTATGCTTGACGTGACTGAGGATAGGGATATGACGGATGAACTTAGAAAGGTAGAAACAACTATTGTTTTAGCGTAATAATATGCCAAATATATCTTGACATTTCAAGTTTAGTTAATTATTATATTTGTATTGTTATATAGAAAGGCAATGAAGGGAAAGAGTAGATATTCTGAGAACCTACAGAGAGCTGCCGGTCGGTGAGAGGCGCACAGGTTAAGGACTGTTGAATACATCCCGGAGCTTTGCACCGAATTAATTATAGTTATAGTAGGCTGCAACGGGTACACCCGTTATAGTGTGAGGGTATCGTCTCATGACTGTACCTGATGAGGCAGCGGATGTGAGTCCGTTGTGAAGTAAGGTGGTAACACGTTTATATGCGTCCTTACAGTAGTGGTCACTGCTGTAAGGATTTTTTTATTCTTCAGACAGTGCGTATAATTTTGTGAGTGCTGCCGCTGGGCTTGGCACGGAAAGGACAGAAAATGGGTATTTATGAGGAGCTTAAGGCGAGAGGCCTTATTGCACAGGTGACAAATGAAGAGGAAATCAGCAAGATGATTAACGAGGGAAAGGCTACATTCTATATCGGATTTGACTGTACAGCCGATTCCCTTACAGCGGGACATTTCATGGCGCTCACACTTATGAAGCGCCTGCAGATGGCAGGCAACAAGCCAATCGCACTGATTGGCGGCGGTACAACCATGATCGGGGATCCTTCGGGAAGAACCGATATGCGTAAGATGCTCACAAAGGAAGATATTGAGCACAACGCAGAATGTTTCAAGAGACAGATGGAGAGATTCATTGATTTTGGCGAGGGAAAGGCTCTCATGGTCAACAACGCGGACTGGCTTTTAAATCTCAATTATGTTGAGTTACTGCGTGAGGTCGGTGCCTGCTTCAGCGTTAACAACATGCTTCGTGCTGAGTGCTACAAGCAGAGAATGGAGAAGGGGCTTTCATTCTTAGAGTTCAACTACATGATCATGCAGAGCTACGACTTCTATATGTTATACCAGAAGTACGGCTGTAATATGGAGTTCGGCGGCGATGACCAGTGGAGCAACATGCTTGGAGGAACAGAGCTTATCCGCCGTAAGCTTGGCAAGGATGCCCATGCCATGACAATCACGCTTCTGACCGATTCAAACGGAAAGAAGATGGGAAAGACCGCAGGAAATGCAGTATGGCTTGACCCTAAAAAGACTTCACCTTACGAGTTCTTCCAGTACTGGAGGAATGTAGATGACGCCGATGTAATGAAGTGCATCAAGATGCTCACCTTCATCCCACTTGATGAGATTGAGAAGATGGAAAGCTGGGAGGGCAGCCAGTTAAATGAGGCTAAGATGATTCTTGCTTACGAGCTCACCAAGCTTGTTCATGGTGAGGAGGAGGCCAAGAAGGCCAAGGCAGGTGCGCTTGCCATATTCGGCGGCTCAGGAGATTCATCCAACATGCCTACAGTTGAGATTGAGGATGCTGATTTTAAGGATGGCTATGTTGATATCCAGACACTTCTTGTAAAGGCAGGTCTCTGCCAGTCACGCGGCGATGCGAGACGTAATGTTGAGCAGGGCGGTGTCACAGCCAATGATGAGAAGGCAACACTTGACACCAAGTTCACCAAGGCTGATTTCGGCGACGGAATTGTTATCAGAAGAGGTAAGAAGAACTTTAAGAAGGCAGTGCTTAAATAGCGGCTGCGAGCGCTAAAGGGATATTTTATTCTGGCTTTTGCAGACAGGCAATAATGGCTTTTTTGTTATTGAAAGTCCACATGCATCATGTATGGGTGCGTGTGGACTTTTATTATGCCGTTTAGGCGGCCTCTTCGCAGGTAGAGATTTTTACGGAGAAAATTCTTTCTTGATTTTATACGAAAGACCGCCTGACAGTTGTATTGCCATATGAAGGCGGTAAAAACCTTCATAACTTCCAATTTTTCCATTGACAAATATTGAAATGTCGGGGTCAAAACATGTGCTATACACTCGTACATTAAATTAGCATGTTTTGACCTCAACAGTATATTAAATAAAGTTAATTATTATTTTTTAAATAGTATATTGCAATGCAGAATAGCTTGTGATATTATACATATGGTTACAAAATAGATGAGGCGCTGTAAAGCATATTTACGTAATGCGTTGTGTTCGCAGTCGTCTGAATAGTTTAATTATTGGTGAAGGGAGTGTTTACATGAATACGCAGATGAAGAAGGGTGTTTTGGAGCTGTGTGTTCTCTCTATGCTGAGTAGGGGAGACAGGTATGGGTATGAGCTCACGGAGAGCTTGTCGGAGGAGATGTCGATAGCACCGGGAACCTTGTACCTCATACTTAAGAGGCTCAAGGATGATGAGTGTGTTGAGACATATCTTGTGGAGTCGGAGTCGGGTCCGGCGAGGAAGTATTATCACCTTACGGATAAGGGAAATGAGACATTATTGCAGCAGAAGAACGACTGGCAGCAGTTTATAAGAATTGTTGAGAAGTTTATAGGTGAGTAGGAGAGGGAGGATAAAATTATGACAAGAGCAGAATATATGGAGGAGCTTGCACAGGCACTTAAGGCGTATGACGAGGATTTTGCATTGGATATTATCGGGGATTACAGGAGACATTTCGATGAGGCGGCTGCGGACGGAAGAAGTGAGGAGTCCGTATGTGAGGAATTAGGGAGCGTTGAGGATTTTATAAGGGATATACCCGAGGAGTTTAAAAAGAACAGTGATGAAAAAGCGTCCGGGAGAACGGATTCATCAAGTGAAACCTCAGATTATAAGGATGATTTTGGCAAGCTTGCGGGTGACCTTGGCAAGCTGGTAAATGAGGCGGGTAAGATGGCAGGAAAGGCAGGAATAGCTGCAGGAAAGGCTGCAATCAAGGCAGCTAAGAGTGCGGATTCTGCGATAAGCAGGCTCAGTGAGGTCATTTCCGACAAGCTCAGCGAGGTGATGTCTGATATATCGAATGATATGACAGAGAACGCTGCCGATGATAACACCGCAGATAGCAGCAACGAAGGTGCGGAACATACCTGTGACAGGGCTGCACAGTTCGACAATGTCGAAGTCGAAGAGTACGCAGACATTGATTTTAATAAAGACAATATTAGTAACAATGTCAATAATAATAACAATAGTAATGTCATCAATAGAGACATTAACAATAGCAATACCATAAACAGTAATGTGAACGATAGCAACATGAATGCTGGTACAGCCGGAGCCTACGCCGGAAATACAGCTTTGGACATCGTGAATCCGCTTATGGTGTGCAGCTATACCGGACTCAGAGGGCTTAAGATGAGTGTGGTCGAGCCTAATGTGGAGCTTGTACAGGCGGACACGGCTGCAATCACAATCATTCTTTCAAGACCGCTTACAAAGAAGGAAAAGATGTATATGAATCCGATTATTTCAGTTGAGGATGGTATACTTAAGGTTAAGCAGGAGAATAAGAACAAAGCTTTTTCATTTATTTATAATCCGGTAAATGAACCGCTCACATATTTTGTCACTGTTCCGGCACGGTTTGAGAAGTTGAATGTTTCAACAGTGAGCGGCGGAATATATATACAGAGTGATATCAAAGCTGAGAGCTGCAGGCTTTCAACGGTGAGCGGTGGCATATATGTAGATGGTGACATCACTGCTGAGGAGTGCAGGCTCTCAACAGTGAGCGGTTCCATAAAGGTACAGCATGATATACATGCCGATAAGCTGAAGCTTAACACAGTGAGCGGTCAAATCAGGACAGCGGCACAGTTATATGCGAAGGAGCAGGAGTTCAGCTCTGTGAGCGGAAGCGTGAATGCAGTAGTTGCCGGTGAAAGCTTCAGTGCTGAGACTGTGAGTGGTTCGGTCAATGTAGCTGTGATTGGAGCTTGTTCAGGCAAGGTGAACACGGTCTCAGGCGGAATAGCGATTAGCCTCTTATCAGATATCGGAATCGACATAAAGTGTTCAGGCATGAGTGGCTCCCTGAAGCTTATGACGGATAAGCATGTTGTATGGGATAACTACGATGAAAAGAATACGATGCGCTTCGGATTTGCCAAGTCCGACAGGCATGCAGTGTTCGGTGATGGGCAGGCACGGATAACATCAAGCTCCGTGAGCGGTTCGGTCAAGGTATATGATTTTGGAAAAACAGAATAAGCCTTGGAACAGGGACCAGACCCCGTGTCCCAAGTTTGGGACACAGGGGTCTGGTCCCTGTCCCAGCGTGGCTGCCGCAGCAGAGGTTTTCTGTGCGGCAGCTTTTTTGCGCAAAAGTGAAATCTTATAAAGGTTATATTAACTTTTCATAAAGTCTGTTGACTTAAGTTTTTCTGGGTGGCATTATTGCTTGTAAACAGCAAAAAAATCATCAAGTACATTATATTATAAAAGTAATGGTGTGGACTTTTGACCACAACGGCATATTATAGATGATGTACTGTGGGAAATGAGGAAATTATGGGAAAATTGATTAAGTATCTGGCTGACCATAAGCTTGCGGTGCTTGTGATACTGCTGCTTCTGGGTGTCCAGGCATTCTGTGACCTATCGCTCCCGTCATATACCTCGGATATCGTTGATGTCGGAATACAGCAGAGCGGTATTGAGGGCGCGGCGGCGGAGAAGTACACGGCACAGACATATGGGGCATTGAAGCTTTTTATGAGTGAAGATGAAATTACGTACATGGACGCTTGTTACGAGATGGACGGTGAGTTGTATGTCAGAAAAAAATTGTCGTCGAAGGAGCTTGATAAGTTAAATGACACACTGCTCACTGCAGCGGGCATGGTGTATTCGGTTGATACATCCGGTCAGTACAGTGTCAGTCAGCTTGTTGACGGTTATAAGGCAGGGCTTGTGACAAAGGAAGCACTGTCGGATGCAGCAGGGCAGGTTGAGGCAGCCATGGGGGATATGGCTTCTTCCATGAAGTCTCAGATGGCGGTTGAGCTGGTAAAGAGTGAGTATACGCTTCTAGGCTATGACCTTAATGCAATCCAGAGAAATTATCTTCTGATTACAGGTGCTAAGATGCTTGCTATGACACTTCTCATGGTTGCGGCAGCGATAGGAGTGGGATTTATCGGGGCAAAAACAGCAGCGGCTATAGGACGTGACCTGAGAGAGAAGCTTTTTACCAAGGTTATCGGATTTTCCAATGCCGATATAAATAAATTTTCAACAGCCTCTCTTATAACAAGAAGCACCAACGATGTACAGCAGGTACAGCAGGTATCGGTCATGATGCTTAGAATTGTCCTGTATGCACCTATAATAGGAATAGGCGGTATCATAAAGGTTATGGGAACAGATACCGGAATGGGCTGGATAATCGGTGTTGCTGTTGGCGCGGTGCTTTCGCTTGTGCTTGTGCTCATGGTTGTTGCCATGCCTAAGTTTAAGAAGATGCAGAGTCTTGTCGACCGTGTAAACTTAGTATCACGAGAGATACTCACGGGTACGATGGTCATAAGGGCATTCAGCAGGGAGAAGCATGAGGAGGAGAGATTTGACAAGGCGAACAGGGAGCTTATGTCAACACAGCTCTTTACCAACCGTGTCATGTCCATGATGATGCCTGCGATGATGCTCATTATGAATGCGATTACAGTGCTTATAGTATGGATGGGTGCGAAGGGAATTGACATCGGACGCATGCAGGTGGGTGATATGATGGCATTCATAACCTACACAATGCAGATTGTCATGGCATTCCTTATGATAACGATGATATCCGTCATGCTTCCTAGAGCAGGCGTTGCTGCAGATCGTATCGAGGAGGTTTTAAACACCAGAGAGACGATAACGGATAAGGCAGACACCGAAAATACAGACAGGAAGCTTACAGACTGCAAGGGAGTTGTCGAGTTCAGGAATGTTTCATTCAGATTCGATGGTGGAAGTGAGAACGCAATCTCCGGCTTGAGCTTCAAGGCTGAACCGGGAAAGACAACAGCAATCATAGGAAGCACAGGCTGTGGAAAATCCACGGTGGTAAATTTATTAGACAGATTCTACGATGTCACGGAGGGAAGCATAACGCTTGACGGCGTGGATATCCGCGATATGTCGCAGAAGGAGCTTAGAAGCCATATAGGTCTTGTGCCTCAGAAGGGTGTGCTCTTTTCGGGAACGATTGAGAGCAATATCAAGTACGGCGGGGATTTTGTTACTGATGAGGATATGAAGGAGGCGGCTGTTATCGCGCAGGCGGCCGAGTTTATTGACAGCAAGAAGGATGGCTACGCTGAATCCATCGCGCAGGGCGGAACGAATGTATCCGGAGGGCAGAAGCAGAGACTATCCATTGCCAGAGCCATTGCTGTAAAGCCTAAGGTATATGTGTTTGATGACAGCTTTTCGGCGCTTGATTTTAAGACGGACGCGGCACTTAGAAAGGCACTTTCAAAGAGAACAAAGGAAGCTTCCGTGATTATAGTTGCTCAGAGAATTTCAACCATTATGAATGCAGACCAGATTATACTTCTTAATGAAGGCAGGACTGTTGGAAAGGGAACACACAGGGAGCTTTTAAAGAACTGTCCTGAATATCTTGAAATTGCAAAATCCCAGCTTTCCGAAACGGAGCTTGCAGGAGAGGAGGCTTAAAGGATGGGCGATAATAGAGAATATTCAAAAAATAGAAATATGGGCAGACGTGGTCCGGGTGGACACGGCGGCATGATGCCGGGCGAGAAGGCGAGGGACTTTAAGGGCACAACAAGGAAAATATTGTCCTATATCGGAAGCTATAAGATAGCGATAGTGCTTGTAATGATAAGTGCCGTTGCCGGAACGGTCTTTAACATAGTAGGACCGAAGGTGCTGTCAAAGGCGACAACCGAGATATTCAACGGTCTTGTATCAAAGGTGTCCGGCGGAGCGGGCATTGATTTTCACAAGGTAGGTGTTATTTTACTTATACTTCTTGGCTTGTACTGTGTGAGTGCGCTGTTTTCATTTATACAGGGATATATAATGAGCGGCATATCCCAGAAGTTGAGCTTCAGGATGAGAAAGGAAATTTCTGAGAAGATTAACAGAATGCCTCTGGCATATTTTGAGTCTAAGACTGTCGGTGAGGTGCTCTCAAGAATAACCAATGATGTTGATACCTTCGGAATGAGCCTTAACCAGAGTATCACAACGCTTATAACATCTGTTACAACACTCATTGGTGTGTTCATAATGATGATGACGATAAGCCCGCTTATGACGCTCATTGCGCTTGTGATACTTCCGATATCAGCATTTTTGATAAGTGTTGTTGTAAAACATTCTCAGAAGTACTTCAAGGCACAGCAGGAATACTTAGGAGACATCAACGGAACAATAGAGGAGTCCTATAGTGGACATACGATAATCAAGGCATTTAATCGTGAGGAAAAGGTAAATCAGGATTTTCAGGAGACGAACGAGAAGCTCTACTCATCTGCGTGGAAATCACAGTTCTTGTCGGGACTTATGCAGCCTATAATGACATTTGTCGGAAATCTTGGTTATGTTGCGGTGGCTGTGACAGGCAGCATGCTTGCGGTTGCCGGTTCGATTACGGTAGGTGATATTCAGGCGTTCATACAGTATGTAAGGAGCTTTACACAGCCTATAACACAGATTGCCCAGGTATTTAACATGCTTCAGTCGATGGCTGCCGCTGCGGAGAGAATATTCGAGTTCCTTGACGAGGAAGAGGAGCCTGTTACCGAAAATCCGGTAAGACTTGAGGATATCAAGGGTGAGGTTGAATTTGAGCATGTCAGGTTCGGCTATGACCCGCAGAAGCCTGTCATCCATGATTTTACATGTCATGTGGAGCCGGGAAGCATGGTTGCAATCGTGGGTCCTACAGGAGCAGGAAAGACCACCATGGTCAAGCTTCTCATGCGCTTTTACGATGTAGACTCCGGCTGCATCAAGGTGGACGGCGAGAATGTTAAGGACTTTGAGAGAAGGAATCTTCGTGAGGCGTTCGGAATGGTGCTTCAGGATACATGGTTATTCAAGGGAACAATCATGGAAAATATCAGATACGGACGTCTTGATGCGACCGACGAGGAGGTCATCGCGGCAGCTAAGGCAGCCAACGCAGACCACTTTATAAGGACACTGCCCGGCGGCTATGATATGGAGCTTAACGAGGAGGCAAGCAACGTGTCACAGGGACAGAAGCAGCTTCTCACAATAGCCAGAGCCATACTTGCCGACAACAGGATAATGATTCTTGATGAGGCGACAAGCTCGGTAGATACCAGAACGGAGCAGCACATACAGGATGCGATGGCAAACCTTATGAAGGGAAGAACGAGCTTCGTAATAGCGCACAGACTTTCAACGATAAGGGATGCGGATGTCATTCTTGTGATGAAGGACGGAGATATCATAGAGCAGGGAAATCACAAGCAGCTTTTGGCACAGAATGGTTTCTATGCACAGCTTTACAACAGCCAGTTTGAGGGATAAAAAATCTGGGACAGGGGTCTGACCCCTTGTCCCATTTTTGGGACATAGGGGTCAGACCCCTGTCCCAGACAGGAAGGGAGATGGATTATGAAACATCTGATTAACAGCAGGAAGGACTTGTTTACAATCCCGAATCTTATGGGATATTTCCGCATAATACTCATTCCTATATTCATGGCGGTGTATATAGGTGCCGACAGCAGGGCGGACTACATTGCGGCTGCGGTCATTCTGGGAATATCAGGGCTTACGGACTGCTTTGACGGAAAAATCGCCAGACATTTCAACATGATAACGGAGTGGGGCAAGGTGCTTGACCCTGTGGCTGATAAGCTTACACAGGCGGCGGTGCTCATAAGCCTGTCATTCCGCTATCCGACGATGAGGTATCTTGTGATACTTTTCGTTGTGAAGGAAATGTTCATGGGAATCATGGGTGCCATCATGTTAAAAAAGGGAAGCATGATGGATGGCGCAAGATGGTACGGAAAGCTATGTACGGCTGTGCTCTATGGGGCGATGGTTATACTGCTGCTTGTCGTTGACCTGTCCTATTTTGCGGCGGGACTTATTATCTCAATCTGCATAATTATGAATATCTTTTCGTTTGCATGCTATATAGTCTACTATGCGCGAGTGTTTATGAATAAGCCGGTGACGAGCGGAAAAATAAAGATGTGGAAGCCGGTGACGGCAATACTTGTGTTCGTGCTTGTGTATGTGATTGTTAATCTTGCGATAGCTGTTATCGGAAGCAGCAGGCAGCCGGAGTATGACGGCGATAAACAGGCTGCCATGTGGAATACGGATGGCACTGAGAGAGCAGTCATTGTCGAGGACAATTCGGAGGCACTTTTAAGCAGAGTACGGATGATACAGAATGCTCAGTCGGAGATAATCCTTTCCACCTTTGATTTTATGTCGGATGAGAGCGGCAGGATAATGCTTGGTGCGCTGTGCGGGGCAGCCGACAGGGGCGTAAAGGTAAATGTCCTTGTGGATGGCTTTGACGGTGTCTTACATACGAAGTGGAATCCATACTTCTATGCATTGTCTGCTAAGGAGAATGTAAGCTTTATGATGTACAATGAGATAAATCCGTTTACCATGTACAAGGGCATGGCGCGTATGCATGACAAGTATCTCATTGTTGACAGGCAGATATATATGCTTGGCGGAAGAAATACATTCAACTATTTTCTTGGCGATTACAGTGACTATAAAAATTATGACAGGGATGTGCTGGTGTGGAGAAGTACTCCGGCGGCGGAGCAGGAGAAGGCTTCGGTAAATGAGCTTTTAGCCTACTATGAGACGGTAAAAAACAGCGGTGAATGCAGCAGGTACGCTCATGGAAAAAGTCTTGCGGACAGGTATTGTGTGAAGCACGCAGCGGAGCGCATAGCACAGGACTACGAAAAATACTGCTCTGAGCATGAGGAGCTTCTGGAGAATTATTCTTATGAGGATAATACGTTTCCGGTTGAGAGCATAGCACTGCTTTCAAATCCGGTGAATGCCGGAGTGAAGGAGCCTGTTGTGTGGCATAAGCTTATGAGCCTTATAGACAGTGCGGAGGATTCCGTCAAGCTTCACACACCGTACATAATCTGCAATGATATGATGTATGATACTCTGAAGGACGCAGCCGCAGGAAAAGATGTCACGGTAATGACTAATTCCGTTGCTAACAATGGCAACAGCTTCGGGGCGGCGGATCTTGAAAAGAACAGGGACAGAATGCTTGATACGGGTGTCACTCTCTTAGAATACGATGGAGGGGTGTCATACCACGGAAAGAGCATGGTGATTGACGATGACATATCCGTGGTCGGTTCATTCAACATGGACATGAGGAGCGCATATCTTGACACAGAGCTTATGCTTGTGATTAAAAGCGATGAGCTGAATGCGCAGCTTCGCGGTATCATGTCGGAATATGAAAAGTCGGCGGTAACCGCATTGCCGGATGGCGGCTATGACAATCCTGGCAATGTGGTGCCGCAGGAAATAACCACAACGCGCAAGGTGAGAAAAAATATTATAAAGTCACTGTTTTACTGGGCGAGGTTTTTGTTCTAGCACACCGAAAAATAGGTTTCTGATACATTGACGCCGAATGATTGTTTCATATGCAAGGCGGAGGAATGGGGCACAGCCGGTTCCGGCTGTGCCGTTTTCGTTTTGTCTGCCAGCTGGCTTAATTATTAAGCTGGTTATAAAGTTTAAATTGCATAGTGTTGTGCATAATGGTAGAATTAGCTATAAGATTTTATAAAAATGGAGATTGCGCTATGGAGAGAGTTATATATGCGGATGAGTGCTGGATAGCAGATCCGGAGGTTTTTAAGGTGAACAGGGAGGATGCACATTCAGACCATGCTTTTTATGAGGAAAAGGTCACGGAGTATGGGCTTGATATGCCGCTTAGACAGAGTCTTAACGGAACATGGAAATTTTCGTATGCCGATGTGCCTGATAAGCGGGTGAAGGATTTTTATGAGGAGAATTTCGATATAAGCGGTTTTTCCGATATAAAGGTTCCGGGGCATATAGAGCTTGCAGGCTATGACACCTGCCAGTATATCAATGTTATGTATCCTTGGGAGGGGCATGAGAATCTGCGACCGCCTTTTGTGCCTGCAAAGCATAACCCGGTCGGGTCATATGTGACATATTTTGATGTGGATGAGGCACTTCTTGGAAAAAAGACCTACATATCGTTTCAGGGTGTTGAGAAGGCATTCTATGTGTGGATAAACGGCACCTTTGTAGGATATTCGGAGGACAGCTTCACGCCGTCGGAGTGGGACATAACACCGTTTATAAGGGAGAAAGGAAACAAGCTTGCGGTTGAGGTGTACAAGCACAGCAGTGCGAGCTGGCTTGAGGATCAGGACTTTTTCAGATTTTCCGGAATATTCCGTGATGTGTTCATCTATGCCGTGCCGGACACACATGTGAGGGATATTTTTGTAAAGGCAGGTCTTAAGGATGACTACAGTACAGGCACACTTGATTGTGAGCTTAAAATCGAAGGAAATATAGCAGGAACAGTCGGATATGAGCTTGTTGATAAGACCGGCAAGAGCGTTCTTATGAGAATGGGACTTGCGATAAAGGAGAACATGCACTTTAAGGCGGAGGTTCCGGAGGTGCTCACCTGGAGCGCGGAGGTTCCGAACCTGTACCTTCTCAACATATCGGTATACAATGAGGATGGTGAGCTTGTGGAGTATATTCCGCAGCGAATAGGCTTCCGAACCTTTGAGATGAAAAACGGTGTGATGTGCATAAACGGAAAGCGAATCGTCTTTAAGGGCGTGAACAGGCATGAGTTTTCATGTGTGAACGGAAGGGCACTTAAGAAGGAGGAGCTTCTTGAGGATATAAGAATTATAAAGAGTCTTAATATCAATGCTGTAAGGACAAGCCATTATCCTAACCAGAGCTGCTGGTATGAGCTGTGCGATGAGTTCGGAGTATATCTCATAGATGAGACCAACCTTGAGACACATGGAACATGGGCTGTCAACACCGGAAATGAGGCACCTTACATAACACCGGGCAGTGAACCGATGTGGAAGGAGAACGTGCTCGACAGGGCGCAGTCAATGCTTGAGAGGGACAAAAATCATCCCAGCGTGCTTATCTGGTCATGTGGAAATGAGGCACATGCGGGCGAGGATATTCTTGCAATGAGCAGATTTTTCCATGAAAGAAATCCGGAGAGACTGGTGCACTATGAGGGCTGTGTGCATGACAGACGCTATTCGGATATAACCGACATGGAGAGCAGGATGTATGCAAAGCCTGACGAGATAAGGGAATATCTTGAGAGCAGGCCGCAGAAGCCTTATATAAGCTGTGAGTATATGCACGCAATGGGAAATTCCTGCGGCGGCATGGAGAAATACACGAAGCTTGAGTATGACTATGAGCAGTATCAGGGCGGCTTTATATGGGATTTTGCAGATCAGGCGATACTTACGAGGGACGGAAAGCTGATAGATGAGGATGTCATAGGCAGGTACGGAAATGTCCGGACCTATGAGAAGCTTCCTAATATTACACCGGGAAGCCTCGAGTTCAAGGTTGGCGGAGATTTCAAGGAGAGACCTTGCGATTATTATTTCAGCGGAGACGGGATAGTGTTTGCAGACAGAAAGCTATCGCCAAAGGCGCAGGAGGTAAAATATCTCTATCAGAATATCAAGCTTCATCTGACAAAGCAGGGCGTACTTATCGTAAATGAGAATCTTTTTGAGTCGACGGATGACTATATGTTTGAGGTGCGCCTGTTAAAGGACGGAAAGGCTGTGTGGGCAGGAACCTTTGCGCGTGATGTGACCGCAGGTGAGGAGGAATTCGTTCCGGTAAGCTTTCCTTCAATGGAGGATGACGGTGAGTATGTCATGGAGTGCCGCGCCGTTCTTATGGGTTACAGACCATGGGCGAATGTAGGACATGTGGCGGCATGGGGACAGAGTGAACCGGCTGTGGTAAAAAATGTTAAATCAGATAAAGCTGAGCCGGGCGATGAGGTTAAGTATTTTGATGATGTGGTAATGGGGGCAACCTGTATAGGTGTCACAGCGGGACACACACATGCAATATTCTCCCGTCAGGAGGGCGGACTTATATCTTTCCGTGTCAAGGGACTTGAGACTATAGAGAAGGTTCCGACACTTGAATTTTTCCGTGCGGCAACCGACAATGACAAGGGAAATGCTTTCCCTGTGACAAGTGCTGTATGGCAGGGCGTCAGCCAGATGCAAAGATGTGATGGTGTGAAGGTTGTGTATGAGCTGAGGGACGGACGTGAACTTGATGGAACAGTCACACCTGATGAATTTATTCTTGACAGGACGGATGCACTTTACGGAACCGGATTTAAGGGGGCTGAGTTTGCAAAGAGTATCGCGGCGGTGAAAATTATATGCCATTATACATTTTATACGAATCCTGTGTCGGACGGTGAAGTGGCATACCGCATGCTGCCGGATGGAAGTGTGGAATGTACAGGAAGGTTTAATGGAAAGGAAGGGCTTCCTCAGATGGCTGTATTTGGCGTAAATATCACCATGGATAAGATGTTTGACCGAATGGAGTTTTACGGAAGAGGACCTGAGGAGAACTATAATGACCGCTGTGCCGGGGCAAAGCTTGGAATATATAAGGCAAGAGTGGCAGACAATGTCACACCTTACCTTGACCCGCAGGAGTGCGGCAACCGCCATGATGTGCGCTATGTAAAGGTTGTCGATGAGTTCGGGCACGGTCTGAGAATAGATGCGCTGGAAAAGCCGTTCGACATGACGGTTCTGCCATGCTCACAGCAGGAGCTTCAGAGCGCATATAAGATAAATGACCTGCCGGATACGCGCTATACGTTTGTCAGAATCCTCGGTGCTGCGCGCGGTGTCGGCGGCGATGACAGCTGGGGCGCACCGGTGTACCCGGAGTATTGTGTGAGTGCTGAGAAGGAGCAGAGAGTTGCTTTTACAATAAGAGGGTTATAATAGGTAAATGGACACCAGAGTATTGCCTGTCTGGGTTATGATAGTTGTGTGAGGCAGGTTTTGCAATACGTTGTTCAGGTATTATTGGGAGTCAAAAGCTCCGGTCTGGGTTTATATAAATATTTGTCTGACATGGGATTTAGATATTTAAAGCATGAAATAATTGTTAAATAAAAAACAATATTTTGCTGAATGACCAACTTAGTACTTGAAATTTTTGTCGAAATATGAGAAAATACAGGTAATTGCGGAGAGTGGTGCCAGACACGCCACACAGACAGCTTCGCAAATGGAATCTGATTCTGAAAGGAGTTTTACAATGATTTATTCACATGAAGTAGAAAAGATGTGTACAGTCGCTCAGGGCGTACATCATGGCGCAGCGCCGGTTCCTACAGAAGGAAAATGGGTAAGAAATAAGCAGGTTACAGATATTTCCGGTCTTACACACGGTGTAGGCTGGTGTGCACCACAGCAGGGTGCCTGCAAGCTTACTCTTAATGTTAAGGAGGGTATTATCCAGGAGGCTCTTGTTGAGACTATCGGATGCTCAGGCATGACACATTCAGCAGCTATGGCAGCTGAGATTTTACCTGGCCTTACAGTATTAGAGGCTATGAATACAGACCTTGTATGTGACGCTATCAACACAGCTATGAGAGAGCTCGCATTACAGATTATCTACGGTAGAACACAGAGTGCTTTCTCTGAGGAAGGTCTTCCGGTTGGAGCAGGCCTTGAGGATCTTGGTAAGGGTCTTCGTTCACAGGTTGGTACAATGTACGGTACTCTTAAGAAGGGACCTCGTTACCTTGAGATGGCAGAGGGCTATGTAACAGGAATCGCTCTTGATGATGAGGGTCAGATTATCGGTTATCAGTTCGTAAGCCTTGGCAAGATGACAGACTTCATCAAGAAGGGTGACGATGCTAACACAGCTTGGGAGAAGGCTAAGGGTCAGTACGGAAGAGTTGCTGATGCCGTAAAGATCATCGATCCAAGAGTAGAATAATCAGGAGGACAGTATAATGGCTTTATTTGAATCATATGAAAGAAGAATTGACAAGATCAATTCTGTTTTAAATAGCTATGGAATCGCTTCTATCGAGGAAGCTGAGAAGATTACTAAGGATGCCGGTCTTGATGTTTACAACATGATCAAGGGCGTACAGCCAATTTGTTTTGAAAACGCTTGCTGGGCTTACATTGTAGGTGCTGCAATCGCTATTAAGAAGAATGCACGCAAGGCTTCAGAGGCTGCTGCTGCAATCGGTGAGGGCTTACAGGCTTTCTGTATCCCTGGTTCTGTTGCAGACCAGAGAAAGGTTGGTCTTGGTCATGGTAACCTCGGTAAGATGTTACTTGAGGAAGAGACAGACTGCTTCTGCTTCTTAGCAGGTCATGAGTCATTCGCTGCTGCTGAGGGTGCTATCGGTATCGCTAACAATGCTAACAAGGTACGTCAGAAGCCACTCCGTGTTATCCTTAACGGACTTGGCAAGGATGCTGCACAGATTATCTCAAGAATCAACGGCTTTACATACGTTGAGACAGAGATGAACTACCACACAGGAGAGGTTAAGGAAGTATTCCGTAAGTCCTACTCCAACGGTCCTAGAGCTAAGGTTAACTGCTACGGCGCTAACGATGTAACAGAGGGCGTTGCAATCATGTGGAAGGAGAATGTTGACGTATCCATCACAGGTAACTCAACTAACCCTACAAGATTCCAGCATCCTGTTGCAGGTACTTACAAGAAGGAGAGAATTGAGGCAGGCAAGAAGTACTTCTCAGTTGCTTCAGGCGGTGGTACAGGCCGTACACTTCACCCGGACAACATGGCAGCAGGTCCTGCTTCCTACGGTATGACAGATACTATGGGACGTATGCACTCAGATGCTCAGTTCGCCGGTTCTTCATCAGTTCCAGCTCACGTTGAGATGATGGGTCTTATCGGTATGGGTAACAACCCTATGGTTGGTGCTACTGTAGCTGTGGCTGTTGCTGTAGAAGAAGCTGCTGATAACAACAGATTCTAGTAGAATCTATTAGAAATTCTAGGTTTTTCGGAATTTTGAATAAATCATAATATATGTGGACAAGCCAAAAAAGTAGGTTTTGTCCACATGCTGTCCACAGAATTTTAAGCTGTGGACAAATGTTAAAAGGCATCTGCATAAAAGCAGGTGCCTTTTGAGTTATAACCTGTTTAAAATCTCAACACCTTGCTCCTCCATCTTATCAGTTAGGTGTGCATATATATTGAGAGTTGTTTCAATGTCTTTATGACCAAGCCGCTGTTGTACAAACTTAATAGGTGCGCCCTCCTCTAAGAGCATACAGCAGTGCGTATGGCGGAGGCTGTGCATATCAAATCGTTCACAATCATATCTGCTTTATCTGCTATGTTTTTAACATCAAGCTGCACCATCTATCTTGACCTCCTTAATTGGACTGAGAAATGAATTGACGTCATAATAGAGCATTTCCAATATAGGAGTTAAGTCAATGTACTCTTCAACCTCAGGAATGCCTTGATACTTCGCCATGACAACAAGATAGCCGTTATCCCATTCAATAATCTTCGTATATTTCTCAAGCTTCTTGGATGTGACAAAGCGTATTTTCTGACCATTAAATTCAAATACGGTATAAGTGCCATCATTAGTGAGAATTGCACAGTTATTCATGTAAAATCCTCCTGATTTAAAAATCATCGCTCTCCATCATCGCATTATCAGCGTCAATCTGCTCCTGTGTAGCTCCGGGATTCATGTGAGCTGCACGAAGAGGAACAGTGTTGTCACCGGAAGAGCTCCTCTTATTACCACTGTTAAAATATGTTTTCTTAATATGCTCTTTTACGGAATCCCTTAATTGTTTTGGAAGAGATATGTAAATATCGACAATCTGCTTATCAAGGGTATCAAGGTCATACTGTTCGCAGAGTTCATCTAAGACGGTCTGTGGGAAACCGTTGAACATCGGTTCCTCACCGTTCCGCAGCCACTCCTCACGGACGTTGAACTCACGGCAGATTGATTTGAACATCTGTTCTGTGACATTGTTACTGCCGTTTTCGATACGGCTAAGGGCTGCTTTACCTACACCGAGCCTTTCGCCGAATTTATCAAGCGTGAGTCCAAGTTCTTTCCTTAATTGTTTAATTCTTTCGTTCAATTTTAACTCACCTCCTCATCACGGTAATCTTTTAATTCAATAGCGAGAAGTACAATTATCACTATATTTAACACAATTCTAATAATATCAAGAATTAATGTTTTTTTCTTCATCAATTCGCCTCCCTTCGTTTTTATAATAAACGCTTTGAATTTCAAAGTCAAGATAAAAAAGTTTACAAAATCAACAAAAAATATCGACAAAGCTTACGTGGTATAATACAATGTTTACAGAATCAATTGAGAGAGGAGGTAAAAGCAATGAGTAAGAAAAAGAAAAAAGGCAATCACAAGAAAATTTCCCCCACGGAAATCATCATCCTTGTGACTGCCATCATCCAGCTCATTGAGGTGATAATGCAGATTATCAAAGTCCTCATTGAGTAAGGGAAAGGGGCGAAGCCCCTAACCTCACTTAAAGAATATCTTTTTCATGGCTCATTGTCAATATAGATTTCAGAAAGGAGAACGATATGGAGGTTATTTACTGGGTATTCAAGGTTATTGAAGTAATTTTTTACCTTGCAGTGATTATTTACATTGTAAGCGAATGGGTAAAAAGGAGGTGAGAATATGGCAGATTAACGCGATATGAATACTATGACATGAAAAATACAGTTATTGATAGGAGCACCATGATTCCGCCGGAAATGCGCTGGCTTACTGAAACACTTGGCTGGTGCGGTAAGGCGGTTGACAGTCTTGCAGACCGGCTAGTATTTAATAGCTTTGACAACGATAATTTTGATTTACTGCAGGTGTTCTCAATGAATAATCCGGATGTATTGTTTGACAATGCGGTTTTATCTGCCCTGATTTCGTCATGTTGTTATATATATATATTTCACCGGATAGGAATGGCTTTCCGCGGTTACAGGTTACCGACGGAGGCAATGCAACAGAAAATATTGACCCGATAACAGGTCTGCTATATGAGGGCTATGCGGTTTTGTCAAGAGATGACAATGGAAATGCTATTACGGAAGCACATTTTACATAAAGTCAAACAGAATATATCAGGAAAGGTGAGACTACTCCGGTAGTAATCGGGGGAAACGGAGCAACAACAATCACATCAGATGACAAGGGACATGCAGTTTCCATTGCAATTCCTTATGGAACCTATGTGGTAGGAAGAATTGCAAAGCAGCTTTATCAGAATGCCAATATCAGCATTACAGGATTTGAGAATACCACTTACCCGGATAACTTCTTTGATGTGGTTATTGGAAATGTGCCTTTCGGAGATTACAAGGCTTATGATCCGAAGTACAACAAGTATAACTTCCGTATACACGACTATTTCCTTGCAGAAGCACTTGATCAGGTAAGACCGGGAGGAATGGTCGCAGTCATTACTACAAAGGGAACGCTTGATAAAGCAAATCCGACAATCCGAAAGTATCTGGCTGAAAGAGCAGAGCTTGTAGGTGCAGTCAGACTTCCGAATACTGCATTTAAGGATAATGCAGGAACAGAGGTAACAGCGGATATTCTGTTTTTACAGAAGAGGGAGAGAAAGATTGATATTGAACCGGACTGGGTACACTTAGGAGTTACCGAGGATGGCATAGCAGTCAACTCTTACTTTGCAGAACATCCGGAGATGATGCTTGGTCACATGGAATATGATACAAGAATCTACGGGCAGGACAGCAGATATACAGTCTGTGTCAATGATGAGAATTTCAACATGTATGAAGCACTCAACAATGCAATTAGAAATATCAAGGCACAAATGACAGATTTTGAGCGTATCTCCGATGAGGAGGAACAGAGTGAAGAAGTCATTCCTGCTGATCCGGATGTGAGAAACTACACTTACACATTTTATGAAGGAAAGCTCTATTACAGGGAAAATTCCGAGATGGTAAGAAAAGAAGTATCACAGACTGCCGAGGAGCGAATCAGAAGCCTTGATGAAATCAGACAGATAACAAGAGATCTGATTGATATCCAGATGGATGGCTGCAGCGAGGAGGAGCTTTCTGATAAGCAGAGACTTCTTAATGTAAAATATGATGCCTTCGTAAAGCAGTATGGAGCCATTACTTCAAAAGCAAACAGAATAGCTTTCAGAGATGACAGCGATTACCCACTTCTTTGCAGTCTTGAGGAAGTAAATGAAGACGGGGAGGTGAAAAAAGCGGATATGTTTTATAAGCAGACGATTAAGGCAAAGACTGTCATAGACAGGGTTGAGACTGCTGTGGAAGCATTGAATGTATCCGTCAATGAATTTGGATATGTAAATCTTGCCTATATGCTCTCTATCTATGAGCCGGATATTACTAATGTAAAGGAAGAACTTGCAGAAAAGTCCGGGCAGACAGCTGATGAGATAACATTTAGTGATGATGCTTTGGCAGAGCTTAGAAGGGCAGTTCTTGTGGAAGAGCTGGATGGATTGATTTTCCTTAATCCCGACCGTTACAACGAGAACAATCCTGATATCGGCTGGGAGACAGCAGACGAGTATCTTTCCGGCAATGTGAGAGACAAGCTCCGTGTAGCAAAGGCTATGGCAGCTGATACAGACAATCCGCAGGCAGAAAGATTTGCAGGCAATGTGGCAGCACTTGAAAAGGTGCAGCCGGAGTGGATTGAAGCCTCGGATATTGATGTAAAGATTGGCACGACATGGATTGAGCCGCTTGATTATGAGCAGTTTATCTATGAGCTTCTCAATACACCAAGACGGGCAAGGGCAGTCAGAAGCCAGTTTTACAATACAGGCATTCAGGTACACTTAAATAAGATGAGCATGGAATGGTTCATCGAGAATAAGAGCATGGATAAGCATTCAGTGGCAGCTACTAAGACCTATGGTACAAGCCGCATGGATGCTTATTCTATTTTTGAGGATACGCTGAATCTTAAAACTGTAACAGTCAGGGACAGGATTGATGACGGTGATGGCAAATATCATTACGAAGTCAATAAGAATGAGACAATGCTTGCAAGGGAAAAGCAGAACATGATCAAGGAGAAGTTCAAGGAGTGGCTGTTTGCAGAGCCGGAGCGAAGACAGAAATATGTGGAGTATTACAACGAGACATTTAATAACATCCGCCTGCGTGAGTATGACGGAAGTCACTTACAGTTTCCGGGAATGAATCCGGCGATTGAGTTAAAGCCACACCAGAAAAATGCGGTGGCAAGAATTCTTCTTGGGGGAAATACTCTGCTGGCACACTGTGTCGGTGCCGGAAAGTCATTTGAGATGATGGCTGCCTGCATGGAGCAGAAGAGACTTGGACTTGCCAATAAGACAATCATGGTTGTTCCAAAGCCACTTATCGGGCAGACTGCATCAGAGTTTTTAAGGCTTTATCCGTCAGCAAATATCCTAGTTGCCACAGAGCGTGATTTTGAAAAAAGCCGCAGAAAGCAGTTCGTATCAAGGATTGCAACAGGTGACTATGACTGTATCATCATGTCGCACTCGCAGTTTGAAAAAATCCCGATCTCAGCAGAGAGAAAGGAAAGAATGCTCAACGAGCAGATTGATGAAATCAGCTATGCGATTGATGAGATGAAGGAGCGTAACGGAGAGCGATGGACTGTAAAGCAGATGGAAAGCCAGAAGAAAAAACTGGAGGAACAGCTGAAATCCTTGTCAGATGAGAGCAGGAAGGATGACCTTATTACCTTTGAGGAACTGGGTGTAGATTCTATTATGGTAGACGAAGCACATAATTTTAAGAACCTTGCGATTTTTTCCAAGATGAATAATGTGTCAGGTATCAGCAGCAGTGGAGCGAAGAAGTCAACGGATATGCAGCTTAAATGCCAGTATTTGTCTGAGATAAATGATGGCAGGGGTATTGTGTTTGCAACAGGTACACCAATATCCAATACCATGTGTGAGATGTATGTCATGCAGCTTTACTTACAGAAAGCGGCACTTGAAGAGATGGGGATTTATCACTTTGATTCATGGGCAGCAAACTTTGGTGAAGTGACAACAGCACTTGAGCTTACTGTAGAGGGAAGCGGATTTCGTTTTAAGAGCAGATTTAATAAGTTTACGAATCTGCCGGAGCTTATGAATATCTTCCGTGAGGTAGCAGATGTGCAGACCGCAGACATGCTTGACCTTGATGTGCCAGCTCTCCGTGGCGGCAAGCCTATTATAGTGGAGTCGGAGCCTGACTGGTATGTGAAGCAGGTCATGGAAGACTTTGTTGTGAGGGCAGAGCGTATCAGAGGCGGTGGAGTTGATCCAAGCGTGGATAACTTTCTAAAGATTACCCATGAGGCAAGACTTCTTGGAACGGATGCCAGACTGATTGATAAGGATGCGCCGAACAATCCGGATGGAAAACTCAATAAGGTAGCGGAGAATGTATGGAAAGAATATGAGAAAGGAAATGCTGATGGTCATATAGGCTGCCAGCTTATTTTTTCGGACATCGGCACACCGGGACCAGATAAGGACTTTACCATCTACGATTATCTGAAAGAAACACTGATCCAGTATGGTATTCCGGCAGATGAGATAGCTTTTATTCATGATGCCAAGACGGATGCACAAAGGGACGCACTTTTTAAGGAGATGAGGACAGGTAAAAAGAAGGTTCTTATCGGTTCAACGGACAAGTGTGGAACAGGTGTCAATGTGCAGACACACCTTGTTGCAATGCATCATGTGGATTGCCCTTGGAAGCCTTCTTCTATTGAACAGAGGGAAGGACGAGGCATACGACAGGGTAATGAAAATGAAGAGGTGGCAATCTACAGATATGTCACCAAAGGGACATTTGATGCATACAACTGGTCGCTTGTTGAAAATAAGCAGCGATTCATCAGTCAGGTCATGACAAGCAAGGCTGTAAGCCGAAGCTGTGAGGATATCGACGAGGCAACACTTTCCTATGCAGAGATTAAAGCGGTTGCCACAGGCAATCCTTTAATCAAGGAAAAGATGGAGATTGACAATGATGTCCAGAGATTAAAGCTCTTAAAGGCATCCTATGACAATCAGAGATATGGCTTGCAGGATAACTTTATGATTAAGTATCCGAAGCTGATTAAGACAGCAACAGAAAAGCTTGCCAATGTAAGAGAGGATGTAAAGGCAAGGGATAAAGAGCTGATTGATAATCCGGAATTTGCCATTACCATAGGCAAAGTAACTTACACAGAGCGTGTGGATGGCGGAACGATGATGCTTGAAGCAATCAGTAAATGTAAGACCGGAGAGACAACTGTAATCGGTAAATTCCACGGATTTGAGCTGCTTGTGGAAAAGAACTTCCTTGGCATCAATTATATGGTGCTTCGTGGAAAGACAGAGTATAAAGCAGAGCTTTCCACAAGTCCTGTCGGCAGCATGGTGAAGCTGGAAAACCTGTTCAATGGACTCCATGAGAACATTGATTTCTTTGAAAAGAAGATTGAGCAGTACCAGAATGACCTTGAAGCATCAAAGGCAGAGTATG
>ERZ791893.264-NODE-264-length-46292-cov-13.571728_pt1 | contig 46292 bp, 40 predicted proteins | sample MGYA00510154_ERZ791893 | MGnify/ENA primary metagenome ERZ791893 (study PRJEB30046, sample SAMN00792068) | human gut metagenome | study: EMG produced TPA metagenomics assembly of the A metagenome-wide association study of gut microbiota in type 2...
CGGCGGCCAGGCCCAGCCAGGCCAAATCGTCGATGATAGCGTCGGCGTAGGTGCGGGGGCAGCGCTGGGTGTCCAGGTCCTCAATGCGCAGCAGCACCTGGCCGCCCTTGCTTTTGGCGCTCAGCCAGGCCAGCAGGCAGCACATCAAATTGCCCAGGTGCATCCGGCCGCTGGGGCTGGGTGCGTACCGTCCGGTAATCATGCCAGCGTGTAGGTGCCGTCGCCCAGGGCACGCAGATGGACACGGTAGAAGGTGGCCACGGCCTTGGTCATGGCCTCGGCGTCGGCGACGCTGGCTGTCTCCACGGCGCTGTGCATCGCCAGCTGAGCCAGGCCGATATCCGCCATCGGGATGGGCAGCGTGTGGCTCTGCAAATTGCCCAGCGTCGAGCCGCCGGCCTCGTCGGCGCGGTTGGTAAAGACCTGCACCGGCACGTCGGCCTTCTCGCAGATGGCGCGGAAAATCGCGCCGCTGACGGCGTTGGTCGTGTACTTCTGGCTGGCGTTGTACTTCAGCACCACGCCGCCGCCCAGGCGTACCGGGGCGCAGGGGTCGGACTTCTGCGGAAAGTTCGGATGGGTGGCGTGGGCGTTGTCGGCACTCAGCATAAAGCTGTTTGCCATGGCGCGGTGCATGGCCTGCCCGCTGTGGGGGATGGCGTCAACAATGCGGTCCAGCACGTCGCGCAGGTAGCTGCTCTCGGCGCCCATCCGGCTCGACGAGCCGACTTCCTCATTGTCTAGCATCGCCCAGACCGGGGCGCAGGCACTGTCTGTCTCGGCGGCTGCATCCAGAAAGCCCAGCAGCGTCGTGGCGGCGCATTCCAGATCATCGATGCGCGGGGCCATGAAGAACTCACCGTCGGGGCCGATCTGGGTCGGGGCCTGGCGGGTCACAAGCTGCAAATCACTGTCCAGGATGTCCGCAGTGTCCACGCCCAGTTCCTCCGCCACCAGGTCGGTCAGGGTGCGGCTGCCTGCGGGGCCCCACAGCGGCTGCATATCGACCTGCGGATTGAAGGTGTGGCCTTTGTTGATGTCGCGCTGGAAGTGGATGGCCAGCGAGGGGATGACGAGGAGATCCCGGTCAATGCAGACAAGGCGGCTCTCGATGCCGTCCTCGGTCTTGACAATGACGCGGCCGCCGACGGTCAGCGGGCGGTCCAGCCAGGTGGACATGATCATCCCGCCGTAGCCTTCGACGCTCAGGCGGCGGCAGCCGTCATTCTCAACGAGGTCGGTCTTGATCTTCCAAGTGGGGGAGTCGCTGTGGCTGGCCACGATGCGCCAGCCGCCGATGGCGTGGTCCGGCACGCGCCAGGCCACCACGGACGAGCCGTTGCGGGTGGTGTAGTAGCCCTTGCCGGGTTCCAGGTTCCAGTAGTCGGCTTCTTCCAGCCGGGTAAAACCGGCGGCGCGCAGCCAGCTTTCGGCCGTAGCGGCGGCGTGGAACGGGGTGACGGATTCCTGCAAAAATTCTACGAGATCATCGTACATAGGTTGTTTTCTCCTCTTGAACAATATTCCGCACGGTTGGCGGTGATAACGTGGAACGGCATGGGGGTATGCCGCCCTACGCTTGAGCTGCACACAACTATATTACCGCAAAAGCCTGTAAGAAACAAGTTGCAAACCTGCGAAAATTGTTCTATACTCAGTATAACGAAATGGTCGGTTTTGACAAGTACGCACTTTTTGGAAACCGCTACCCAAAAGGAGAGTGAACCCCTATGCACCCGAACGAACACTGCAACTGCCGCTATGCCGATGTGGGCTGTGACAAGATGGAAGAGGTCATGGACCAGATCAGCGGCAAGTGGAAAATGCGCATACTCTTTATGGTAGGTGCCCACGGCACGCTGCGCTATGGCGAGCTGCGCAAGCTGCTGGACGGTGTGACCCACAAGATGCTCTCGAACCAGTTAAAAGAGCTGGCTGCGGACGGCCTGGTGGAGCGCATCGACTATAATGAGGTCCCGCCCAGGGTCGAGTACCGCCTGACCCCCAACGGCGAGGCGCTTATGCCGATTTTTGACGATATCCAGCGGTATATCCGCGGCCACGCCTGCAATGATTGCTGCGGGGGCGGCGCAAAGCACGCCTGCTGTGAATAATATGAAATAAACGCGTAGGGGGAATCGTTTATGCGTAAATTGATTGCTGTTGTGCTGGGGGCTGCTCTGCTGGCTGGCTGTGCCGCTGCCCCGGCGGCGTCGGAATCGGCGGCAGCTGCGTCCGGCACGGCGCAAACTACCCCGGCTCCCACCGAGGAGCCGACCGCGGCCGAGGCCCCTGCGGCGTATGATACGACCGACGAGCAGATCGATGTGTTGGATCAGCTGGTGGATTTTGGCGCGGACACAGCAGGCGGCAGCCTGAAGACTGCCAAAGCCGCTGCCGTGCTGGTAGAATATCTGAGCTGCTCGGATTTGGATGCCGATGTGATGGCTGACTGGTGCACGGGCCTGACCGACGACCAGAAGGAGCTGCTGGACCTGAACTGGCCCGGCATTTTGAGCGAGGCCGAGGCAATCTGCGGTGACCCTGCGGGCGAGGCTGATGAACTGATCACTGCAGGTGTGACGACGGATTTTGAAAACATGGCCCTGACCGAGGTGCCCGATAAGCTCGTGACGGTGAACACCGTGCTGACCGGCAAGGCGGGCTGATAGACAAACAAAAATGCAGAGGTGCGTTTTGTGCCTCTGCATTTTGTTTTTTGACATCACAGGACAGCTGTCCCCAAAATAAAACGGCGTTCGGTCTTATAATGTGGCAAGATTCGACAGCGGAGTGTGATACGATAGGGCTGTCAGGAAAAACAAAAAGGCAGCGCCGCGCACTTACTAGGAGGAAGTGCGCGAGCGCTGCGGTACAAAACTACTTTCAGATTTTTAGGAGAAAACTTATGGAAAACGTAAAAACCAATGCTCTTGCAGCCTCTTACCGTGCGGACCTGCTCTACTATATCGAGCGCGCCAAACTGGGCAAGTGCCCGCCCCACTGGCAGGCCTATTGCTTCGGCGAAATTGCCGATGCCAAGGGCACAGACAACTACCCCGCCGATGGCGACGCCCTGCTGGCTGAACTGCGCCGGCTGGTGGACACCGTACCCCAGATCACGAACCGTGACGAAAACGTGGCGGAAATTGCCGCCTACCGCGGCAGGATGCTGTTCTACTTTGACCGCGACTACTACACGCTGGCGGAGCTGGTACACCTGCCCGGCAAGGACAAGTACAGCGCCTGCGTCTACATTGATGCCGACGGCAGCAGCAGCGACCGCACTGCCTACGCGAAAAACATTGCCGTGCAGGTGGATGAATGGCGCAGACAGAACGATATCCCGTTTGACAAGTCCACCATCGCCGCCCGCCCGGCGGATACCGACGGCGGCGAGTTTGACACCATGGACGAGGCCCTGCGGTATCTGTACACCTGCCTGAATTTCCCGGACAGTGTGCTGTGCTGAAATAAAAAAGGCTTCCTCTTAGGGGAAAGGCTCTTTCAATTACAGGTTATACAGATCCGTATATTTCTTCTTTAAATACTCGGTGAAATGGTGCGGGTCGAACTTGCCGCCGCACAGACTCTCGACGATCCACTGGGGTTCCTTCATGCTGCCCCACTGCCAGACGCGCTCCTTCAGCGCGGCTTTCAGCGGCTCCATGTCGCCCTTGGCCCACTGGGCATCAAAGTCGTTCGTTTTGCGCAAGTCGTCAATGGCCTGTGCGCCGTAGGCACTGCCCAGGGCATAACTCGGAAAATAACCGATGTCGCCCATGGCCCAGTGGATGTCCTGCAAACAGCCGTGGGCGTTGTCGGGCACATCGACGCCCAGGTACTCTTTGTACTTGGCGTTCCAGGCGGCGGGCAGGTCGGTCACGGCCAGCGTACCCTGGATCAAAGCCTTTTCCAGCTCGTACCGCACCATGATGTGCAGCGCGTAGGTCAACTCGTCCGCTTCGGTACGGATCAGGCTGGGCTCAGCACGGTTGACGGCGCGCCAGATCTCCTCGGCGGAGACGTCGGCCAGCTGGGCGGGGAACAGCTCTTTCAGCGTCGGGTACAGGTAGTTGACAAAGGCGCGGGAGCGGCCCACGATGTTCTCAAACAGGCGGGACTGGCTCTCGTGGATGCCCATGGTTGCACCGTGGGTCACGGCGGTGTAGTCGTAGTCCGGGTTGATGTTCAGCTCATACAGCGCATGGCCGCCCTCGTGGGCGACGCTGTACAGGTTGGAGAACATGTCCCGCTCCATGTAGTGGGTCGTGATGCGCACATCGCCGCGCCAGAACTCGGTGGTGAAGGGGTGCTCGCTCTCGGACAGGTGGCTGTGGGCGGGGTCCAGCCCCCACAGCTGCATGATCTTCTCGCTGACCTTGCGCTGGGCGTCGATGGGCCATTCCTGGTCGAGGAAGTCGGTGCGGACGGCGCTGCCCCGGGCCTGGATGTCCGCCAGCAGCGGCACGATCGTCTCCCGCAGGGTGGCAAAAAATTCGTCGCACTGGGCGATGGTCAGGCCCTTCTCGTAGCGGTCCAGCAGCACTTCGTAGGGGTCGCGGTCAGGTGCAAAGTAGTGGGCCTGGGTGCGGCGGGCGGCGACGATCTTTTCCAGATACGGCACAAAGATGCTGAAGTCGTTGGTGCGCTTGGCCTTGACCCAGGCGGGCACGCTCTGGCTGCACAGCTTGGTGAAGGCGGCGTATTCGTCGGCGGGAATCTTGGCGATTTCGTCGTACTGGCGCTGCAAATTGCGCACCTCGGCTTTTTCCTGCTCAGTCTCGGCATCGGCGGCTGCTTCTTTTAAAAGGGCAGCCGTCTTTTCGTTGACCAGCAGGTCAAAGTTGGCGCGGCTCAGCACCTCGGTAGCCTCGGCACGGCCGTCGGCCGAACCCTCGGGTGCGATGGTCTCGGCGTCAAAGTCAATGACGGTCAGGGCGTAGAGATACGCGTACAGCTGCTTTTCCAGCGCACGCAGGCGGATGATGGAGTCTTTCATGTGTGGTGTTCCTCGTTTCAACAGAAATGCCTTCCCCCTTGGGGAAAGGAGGCCGCAGGCGCGTGTCGGAGCGCAACCGCCGAAGGCGGCTCTTAGCGCGTAGACTGAACGGTGGCTGCAGGCCGGATGAGGGGCAGCCGCGGGAAACGCGCCCCTCATCAGTCCGCTTCGCGGACAGCTTCTCCCTCGGGAGAAGCCTTTACCTTCATCATACCACACCCGGCGGATTTTTTCCATTGCCAACCGGGCAAAATTATGGTATTGTGGGTATACTAAGTAAAAAGGAGGCCGCCCGCCATGCCGGAACAGCCGCTCGTCAGTATCATTGTGCCAATCTACAATGCGCAGGATCATATTGCCCGCTGCGTGGAAAGCATCCGCCGCCAGACCTACAAAAACCTGGAAATCCTGCTGCTGAACGATGGCAGCAAGGACGTCAGCCTGGAGGTCTGCAAAATGTACGCCAACGTTGACCCGCGCATCGTCCTTATCGACAAGGCCAACAGCGGCGTGGCCGCCACCCGCAACATGGGCCTGCGGGAGGCCAAGGGAAAGTACCTGCAATTTGTGGATGCGGATGACACCATCCAGCCCTACGCGACGGAAATGCTGGTGCAGCGCGCCGAGGAAAACGGGGCTGACCTGGTCATTGCCCACTATAACCGCATCACGCCGCCCCGCCCCCGGGCCGAGGATGACCCCCGCCCCGAGCGCCCCACCAAGGTGCAGACCTACGGCTTTTTGCTGGAAGGCCCCATGACCAAGGAAGAGTTCGCCGCGGGCCTGATGCAGGAACCGGCCAGCTTTTATTATGGTGTTATGTGGAATAAGCTCTACCGCGCCGATATCGTGCGCGCCCACGATGATATCATCTGCGCCGAGGATATGGACTGGTCGGAAGATCTGTATTTCAATTTGAGCTACATCCGCTATGCGGAAAAGTTCTACGCCCTCTCCACGCCGATTTATAATTATTTTAATACGCCCGGCAGTGCGGTCCACACAGCGCTGAACCCGGTCAACGTTGTTGCCACACGCGCCACGCTGTTTGCCTACTATAAGGAACTGTACGAGCACCTGGGCCTGTACGAGGAATACAAGCCGCAGATTTACAAATACCTGGTGGCCGTGGCGGAAGCGTAAAAGAATACCGTGTGTAGGGGCCGGGCATACCCGGCCCTCGGCCATAAAATAAAAGCGAGCAGCCGATGATGGGCCGCTCGCTTTTGTTATACCTTTTGCTCAAATAATCCGTGCCGGTTGCAGTACCAGTACAGCTTCCCATGGCCCCGGCGGCCGGCGGCTCCAACAGGGTGATGTCGGGCAGGCTGCGGGCAGTCTCCCACTTGGAGACGGCCTTGTCGCTGACGCAAAGCTGTGCGGCACAACCTGCGGAGCGTAGAGTTGTTACCAGTTGAAAGGCGCGGTGGTGATGTCGTACCACTCGCTGCGGTTGTTGACTTCCTTGGCCAGGAAAGCGTCCATGTCGGTGTAGTAACTGGTCGTGCCGGTGGAGACTTCGCTCAGATCATAGCTGCCGTCCGCGTTGACCTTGACGTTCAGCAGGTAGATACCGCCGACCGCCGTGCCGGAACCCTCGCCGGAGAAAACGTTGTAGGCAATCTCGTAGGGGAAAACCAGCATATTGTCACCGTAGTAGCTGCCGTTGTAGATGTCGCTGTCCTTGTCCACCAGCAGCGAGGCCGTGCCGGTCCAGCGGGGGCCGCTGGCGCTGGACTCACTGGAAACCGGAGAGCTGCCGTCGGCGGCCCAGATGCTGGTATAGGTCATGCCGTAGTCGACGCTGCTGTTCAGCTCGTTCTCGACCAGGGGCTTCAGCTGGGCCAGCAGGTCGGGGGTCACTTCGTCGGCGGAGTTGAGGTAGTGGGGAACGTTTTCCAGGGAAACTTCAAGGCTGTCGCGGGAGAGAATGTAGTTATTGGTGAAGTCGCTACTGAACTTGGGCGTGGCCGTGATGGTGACGACATCGCCCAGGGCATAACCGCCCTCGGGGCTTTCGGTCGCGACGGAATAGGTCAGCGCCGAACGAGGGTCGTCGGCGGGCAGGTCGCTGGAGACCGTGACACCCAGATGCGGGGCGCAGCCGCGGACGAGGATATTGAGCTTGCCGCTCACGGTTTCACCTTCAACGGCGATGTTCAGCAGATTGTCCTCGAACGGGTCGATCGTCTCAGGTTCCTTCAGGCCGGAGACGGTCAGGGTCTTGCTGGTCTCGCTCAAGGTGATTTCGTGGTTCTTCAGGAAGGCGTCGTCGGCGCTTACGGTCAGGGTCACGGTGTCGCCGTTGGACAGCCCGGTCTGCGGGGTGACGGTGTAGTTGACGTGGCCCATCAGGCTCAGCTCGGTCTGGGCTTCGTCCCAAATGTCCTGGTCCTTGCCTTTGCCAAACAGCGCTTTGCCCAAGCCGTTGTAGTCGAGTGTTACGGTGGCTGTGGCGTTGCCGCTGGCACCGTCGAAGGTGACGTCGGCGTATTGCAGCAGGTCCACGGATTTGGTGCAGCCGGTCAGCAAAGCCATGACCGCCGCCAGGAACAGCGCAGGGAGCAGATGTTTGAGTGTCTTTTTCATGATTATCCATCCTTTTCTTTGTGGTGGGGGAGTGGAGAAGTTTTGCTTGAACTGTACACAGTATAGCATGGGTGGGGTCAATGCGGGGGAAAGTAGGATGAATGGTCCGCGAAAACGTATGAATGGCAGAAATGGCAGAAAACCTTGGCGGATGATTGACAACCGGGCGGGGAGTTGGTATAATACTATAAGTATCCCTGTGTGGGTGCGGTAAAGCTCACAGGCAGATGTACTCAAGTGGTCGTAAGAGGGAGCACTCGAAAGTTTGCATCCAGCAGGTCACCTTGTCCGCAGGAAATCCCATAACGGCGGGCTTTATCGGGTGTCGCGTACCCAACCTTTCATCGTTATCTTGCATCGAAATCTCGCATTTTTCCAAACGCAGTGCGAGGCGGTGCGATAAAAACTAAATAGGCAGACGTATCGAAGCGGTCGTAACGAGATTGACTCGAAAGTTTGCATCCGGCAGGTCACCTTGTCCGCAGGAAATCCCATAACGGCGGGCTTTATCGGGTGTCGCGTACCCAACCTTTCATCGTTATCTTGCATCGAAATCTCGCATTTTTCCAAACGCTGTGCGGGGCGGTGCGATAAAAATTAAATAAGCAGACGTATCGAAGCGGTCGTAACGAGATTGACTCGAAATCAATTTGACAGCAATGTCACGTGGGTTCGAATCCCACCGTCTGCGCCAAAAGCAGTACCTTGCGGGGTGCTGCTTATTATTTTTGCGGCAAACTATGCAAGGGTTGCAAGGTGGGATTCGAACAGCCCGTGCCCGGCGCTCTGCGTCCCGCCGGGCTGCAACAGTCCTGCGGACTGTTGCAAGGGCGCGGGAGAATCCCACCGCCTGCGCCAAGTATCACTACTCAATTTCACATTGGGTAGTGATTTTTTTATTGCCGCTTTGCAAAATCCTCGTGCTTTTCTTATAGACATCTCCCCCTTATTTTCAAGTAGTGATTTTCGGGTTCGGTACAAATCATACCAGCAATCGCGGCAAATAGCTATTCACAGAACTACACAAGATTCTTCCCGCAGCTTGGGTACAAATTGACAGCAAAAAGGCGGCACCTGATTTCTCAGATGCCGCCGCTGTTCAAATCACCACTTCTTTATGGGCTGCGCTTCGGGCAGTGTCAGTGTGTTAGCCATCGTCCGGGCGCTCAGGTTCTTGGACTGCGAATCCAGATGCGCGTAGATATTCGCCGTGGTGGAAATATCGCTGTGACCCAGCCACTCTTGAATCTGCTTCATCGGTACGCCCTCTTTCAGCAATAGGCTGGCACAGGAGTGGCGCAAATCATGGAAGCGAATCCTGCGCAAACCATTCTCTTTCAGCAACTGTGGAAAGCCTGTCGTCACGGAATCCGGCTGGATCAGGTTTCCCATCGCATCCACGAATACATAGCCAAGGTACTCTTGATTATAGCAGTTGCCGCAGATTTTTTGGTTGTATTCCTGCTGCTCTTTGACGGCTTTTAAGCGTTCGGCAATCGGGTCTACCAGCGGCAAGGTGCGCAGACTGGATTTTGTTTTGGCTCGGTCAGCTTCTACCAAAATCTTCTTGCCATCAATGCGGGTGCTGGTCACGATATGGCGGATGGTCAGCGTCTTGGCTTCAAAGTCGATGGCCTCCCACCGCAGCCCCATCACCTCGGCACGGCGCAAGCCGTAAAAGGCTGCAAGCTGGATGATCAGTTCCAGCTTATGCCCTTGGGCGGCTTCAAAGAGCTTTTCCATCTCCTCGGCGCTGTAATAGCTTGCCATGAACGCCTGCGGCTTGGGGCGGTCCACCTTGTCCACCGGGTTGCTGGCTATCAGGTCGATGCGCACGGCGTATTTCAGCGCCTTGTGAAGATTGGCGTGGAATCGCAGGATAGAGGTGTTTTTCAGCGTTTCCGCTTCGTGCAGATAGAAGCTCTGAATCTGGCGCGGCTGTAACCCTGCCAGCGTTACGCCCAGCGGTTCAAAGTAGGGAATGATGTGCTTTTCCACATTGAAGCAATAGGACGAGTAAGTAGTTTCCGTTACGGCTGTGCGCATCATTTTCAGCCAGTACCGCATATAGTCGCTGAATGCCATATCGGGGCTGAGTTCGGACACCTGACCCTTGGGAATCGTGAAGTCCTTTCGCGTATCCGCCAGCATTTTTTCGGCGCGTTTCTTGTTGCCCTTGACGGGCAGCCCCGTGCCGATCCACGGCTGGCGGCGTTTCCCCGCCGAGTCCGTGTAACTCAGCACGATGTAATAAAATCCGTTTTTCTCCTGTAAGCGTCCTGCTACCATAGGCATCTCTCCTTTTTTCAAGTTGCTGCATTTTGGGTTCGGTACAACGATACCAGCAATCCCGCCGGAAAGCTATTCACAGAATTGCACAAGAACCGTCCTGCACATTGGGTGCAAACTGACATCATTCGCGCTCCCGTTCCCGGCTGCGACGGCGTGGTCTGGGATGCAGCGGCATCCTGTTTTCCCGGTCAATACGGTTGGATTCGCGTGTGCGTTGAATACGCTTGATGGCTTCCTCTGCAATCTTGTCCTCTTTGCGGAGCTCTGCAATCTTGCAAGTCAGCGCCATGCGTTGGTCAGCCAACTCCGGCGGAGCCTCCTTTCGGCGCATCTGCTTAACGATTTCCGCCCGCTGCGCGGCAAGGGTTTCCATCTGCTGGGACAAACTCTTGCGGTAGTCTACAATTGCCTGTAAAGATGGGAACTTGTGGTCGTGAACAAAGGTGTGTTCTGCAAGGATTTTCTCGGTGTCTTTCCAGATGCGCTCTAATTCCGGGCGGTTGATGTGCGGTTGCTGTTTCTTGGGCAGGATACCCAGCTGATAACAGTAGTACAGATATAAGCGGTGCATCTGGGATTCCCCGAAGAATACTTCGAAGAAAATTTGGAGGATGCCTTTTCCTGTGTAATGGTTCTTGGGGCGATATCGTTTCGGCGTGTTTTGCCGGGGTGGGTGCTTTAACTCATACAGCCTTGATCCATACAACAGGTAATTTCCGCGAAGCCTGTCATCTATGGCTGCAAGATCGTATTCTTCTCCCAGCCTGTAAAGCCGCACGGCTCGTCCGCCATCCCGCGCCCGGATGGTTGCGTACCTACGGTTAGGATCACTGCCGAAAATATACCCTTGCCGATACAGCGCCCTGTGGAAATCCTCGGCGGTGCTGGCATCCTCACAGGCTTGGTCGATGGCCTCCCGTATTCGGGCGTACCGCGCCGGTTCCTTGGCCTTGGGCTGCTCCACCACCGACAAGCCGTACTCACGGCACAGCTTGTCAGATGCCGCCCGGAACTCGGCGTACTGACTGCGGCGCTGTTCGTACTTCTTGCCGTCCACATACGATACGGAATTGATAACGAAGTGGTTGTGCAGGTTATCCGTATTCATATGGGTAGCGACCAGCACTTGGAAACGCTTGCCCCAGACCTTGCGGGCCAGTGCCACGCCAATTTCGTGGCACTGCTCCGGGGTGACCTCACCTTCGCGGAAGCTCTGGTAGGCATGGAGCGCCACCACGCCGTCTGTTTTACCAAAGCGTTCCTGTACAGCCCGCATATCCTCCCACGCATGATCTACCCTGCAATGGATGCCGGTGACGAGCTGGGCGCTCTCGTTCAGCTTGGTCTTGGCATCATTTTCTGCATAGTGCAGTGTCTGGGCAAGGGCATCGTATTCGGTCTTGTCCGGGTTGGCCGCGTAGTCAAGGACGCGTTGCAGGCTGTCCTTGATTGCCCAAATCTTAGTTACCGCCAATGAGCAGGTCCCTCATGCGGTCGGTCTGGGCGTTGATGGTCGCGCCATCTCGCACAGAACAGCTTTCTGCCATTTCATCAATCTTATCCAACACATCAAATACCTCCTTGGGCGGGTGTCCACCCGGTTCATATCCCAGCGCCCGCTGGCGTAAGTATTCCGAGAGAGATAGTCCGCACCGTTTAGCCATCAGCGTCATTTTTCGTTTTTCTGTGACGCTGACGCGGACGTTGATTCCGATACTGCGCTTTCTCATGCGCCAGCAGCCTCACAGGGGTTCGGGGCTGGCCCCGTAGGGTTTTCGGCGGGTTGCCCGGTGGCAACACTTCGCCCATGCTTGCTCTCCTTACGCGACCTTTGTGACGCTAATGACGCTGATGACGCTGTTTGTGAGATATCCCATTTGAAAAGTTGGGTTATGTCAATATCAGCGTCATTAGCGTCATCTGCGTCATTTCCGTCATGGGAGAACTTCATCTGCCGCGCCTGCGAGGTGCGGTGGGTTTCATAGCGGATACCTCTTGGCGTAAACACGGTATCGAAGTGTTCCACGATTTTTCGGGTCAGCTGGTGGGGTAAAACGCCCTCAACATCGGCTGCAGAAAGCAGTTCGGTAGCTGTGCCCTGCCATGTTCCGACACTATCGATGTAGTCAGCCACTTTCCAAATATATCCGGGAACCGCCTTCGCCGCAATTTGTTCTGTGCTTTCTTCCTCGTCCAGTATCCAAACGCAGTTTTCTTCGTGCAGACGCAGTGTTTTGTTGTCCATATCGCGCCCGGTCACCAAAATGCTGGCGGTCTGGCTCATACGCTTGCGCTGCATGACCCAACTGGTGTCCGATGCACCCATCAGACCGTTGGAGCCTGCAATCTGCTGGAACGGATCGTCTGCGGCTTGTTTGCGCAGATGGTGGATCAGCAAAATGCAGATGTTATACTTGTCCGCCAATGCTTTCAACGCGCTGATCTCCTTGTAATCGCTGGCATACATACTGTTGTTCTGGTCGTTGGAACGAACCTTTTGCAAGGTGTCGATGACAATCAGCCCGGTGTCCGGGTGCCGATAGAGGAAGCTGGTGAGCTGTTCTTCCAGCCCCTGCCCGATGCTGCTGCATTCCGTCTGCATGACCAGCCGTTCGGGTGCTTCTTCGCTGCCCACAAGCTGGAGAAGGCGCTTCTGCAGGCGGTTGAAGGTGTCCTCCAGCGATAGATAAAGCACGGTGTGCGGCTCTATTTCGCGCCCCCACATAGGCTTTCCCTGCGCGACCTGCAAACACAGCCACAAAGTCAGCCAACTTTTGCCCGCTTTGCTGGGGCCGGCAAACAGCGCCAGACCAGCCGGGAGCAGATCGGGGATGATCCATTTGACCGGCGGCAGCGGCGTGGAGAGCAGTTCTTCGGCAGAGATCGTTTTTGGAAGTGTTTCATAATTCATTCGCATCGTCCTTTCTGTTTTGGTATATATCTATTATCTCATACTATCGTCTTTTTGTGTGTAGTAAGTTTTATTCTCTAGTGTTAAATTGTACGGCTCACGCCGCCCCACAGCGCCACAAACGCGCCCAACGGCGGGTCTGCGGGTGATGTCGCGTCCGTGTGCGACGCGGGGCATCCGCCCCACACCGGGCGGATTTGGGCGGTTACTGCAAGTGAATCAGAACTGATTCACTTTTATGCCTTACGCTCTGGAAAGTGAATCAAATCTGATTCACTTGCAATAAATTCCCCGAAAGTATACGGTTCTGATTCCCTACTTTTATTAGACTGGAAAACGTGAATCGGTTCCGCATACTTTCGGGATAACTTTTCGATTTGCAGCTGCATTTGTCCACTTTGCCCCAGCTGCGGGGACGACTTGCAAGGCTGCCGTTCGGCTGCAACGGCATCATGGGTATTTTTACCCCAGCCAGGTTCTCTACCTGCCGCCCTCATTGTTTGAACTATGACTGGACGGAAGTATCTTTACGACCACATCTGTCATTGCGCTCCACTCCGCCACGGGGTGTTTACCAGAGACTGAATCGCTCGTGCCCGGTGGCAGTCATGGCGCGTACTCTGTCTGCGCTGCCGTACTCGTAAGTTGACGGCAATGTGGTGAATGTACCTTGCTTGTCGGATATGCAGTTTTCAAGGTGCCGAATCTAGCCGAATCTATTTGAGACGGGGAGGTGCTCTTGCCAGAATCAAGGCAGCTCCTACGCGCTCACGCGCTTCTGACCGCACGGACGCTTCAGAACATAGTCAATGACATTGATTTTGGGGATTTTGTAAGCGTTTGCCAGCCGGATGCAGCTGATTTCGCCCTCCCCCAGCAGGTCATAGGCCGCGTGGCGGCTGATGCCCAGCATGGCTTGCAGATCCTTGACCGTTACAATGTCCGGGTACTCCGCAAACATGAGCTTGTACATTTCTCTGATTTCTTTACAATCCATTCGATCACCATCCTTATATCAGTATTTCTCCTTCGCCTGCAAGCGAAGTATACATATAAGATACTTCGCCCACGAGCGAATGTCAATAGAAGTCACAAAAAATTCATTTTTCGATTTTTTACTTGCGCTTTCATGTTATAGTGTGTTACAATAGAGAAAATTTATGGGAGGACTTTTTTATGGAAGTAGGTCAAAAAATCAAACTAGTACGACTTCATAGAGGTCTGACGCAAAAACAACTGGGTGACCTTCTCAATCTTGGGGACGGCGGCGCAAATCGAATCGCACAATATGAAATAGGATACCGTGTTCCCAAGCCATCTCTACTAAAAGAAATCGCAAAAGTTTTGGATGTCAAAGAAGAAACATTTTTCGTGAGCGACAAGTTTCTTCCGGATATTCTGCGGACAATTATGTGGTATGATTTTGAACATAGAAGATCTTTCAAACTGGCTGAAACCACGCTTGATGCTTCGATTGCGCCGATAGAAAGTAAAACAATCGAACTGCGCGGCAACGCCTGCACCACATGGGGCGACTCAATCGCACCCGCAACCGTACTGTGGGTGAATGTACCACTCTTTAATGACCTCATGAAGGAGTGGCTTACCCGAAAGCAGGAACTTGCCTCCGGCACTATCACAAAATCCGAGTATCTCGAATGGTTGCTCCAATGGCCCGCTTCCTCCGATATGGCCGGGAAGCGCGAACCGAAAAGAAAATGGAGAAAAGCCAAATAAAAGGTATCACCGCGTTCCATAACCATCCATAAAATCATATACCAAGAAAAGCACACACGACCAAATCCGCTGAAAAAATCAGATGGATTAGTATCGCGTGTGCTTTCCTTAGTTTTAGATGATTTTGTGTGAGGATCCTATTTGCGGCTGTTATTCATTTTCCGTTTTATAATATGTCTGCTGTTCCAACAGAACATCCAACATTTTATTTACGCTTACCAGAGGATATTCTTAAGTGAAATCCTCAAATTGCCAGACGGTGTCTGGCAATTTGAGATGTCGCACCACGGTGGAATGCTGTTAACTTTTGATAAGAATTATGGAATTGAATTATCTTATTAGAAAAGCGGTATAATTATTGCAGAACGATAGCGTTCGGATTACACGCCGTGAAAAGACTTTGTCGCAATCATATCTTAACTATTAGATTTTCCAGTCAGTGTCTGGAAAATTGAGTTTGATGCCACATTCTATTTTGTGAGGGCATGCATTCAACATTACCGATTGTGGAAATTCTACATTGCTGATACAGTGACCTGTAAATTCTAGGCGGCGCTAATTATCAATTAAGTCTTAATCTTGTCGTTTCTTGCCTAATGGCTCGCTCTGCCCCGCATTCAATCTATCTAACAAGATATCCGTAATGCAGCATCTGGCGGCGTATAAGAGCTTCGCAGCGGTCACATATCTCTTGGCTGTATGCGATTCGATAGCTGTCGATGAGCACCTTTACATCGTTTGTGTTAAAGTTGAAGTGAAGCTGTATACCGTATAATTCCTCTGCCGCATCAAGCTGATCATCAAAATATCTCGATAAAGACTTGACTTCAACGGCCTTTAGACAATCCTCTAAGCTGCGTTCAAGGGGAAAATCCATATTGGTATTCAACGGTACGATCACCGGCACCCCCGCGCTTGCCACCGGCAGCGGCACGGAGAACGACCCCTATCAGATTTCCACCGCCGAGGGGCTGAAATGGTTCCGGGATAAGGTGAATAATGCCAAAACCCCAGATGAAACCAAAATCTGCGCTGTGCTGACTGCGGACATTGATTTGAATAATGAGGAATGGACGCCCATCGGCCCGAGTGAATCCAGTGCCTATACCGGTACCTTTGACGGGCAGGGACACACCGTCAGGAATCTGAGCATAACCGGCGATGTCAAGCGCGCCGGTCTGTTCGGCTGCGTAATAGGCGGTGCCATCCGGAAACTGACGGTGGCAGGCTCGGTGTCATGTACTGTTGACCAGGGGTGGTGCGGCGGCATTGCGGGCTACGCTGAGAGAGAAACCATTGAAAACTGCGCCAGCCTCTGCACGGTCTCCTACACAGGCAAAGATGCCAGAGTCGGCGGAATTGTCGGATATGTCCCCAGTTCAAGTTCTATGACAATAATCTGCGATTGCTATAACATCGGCAACATCACCGGCAGTAGCGACACCGGCGGTATCTGCGGTTATAATCTTTCCGGACGAATTTTCAACTGCTATAATGTCGGCGAAATCACTGGTGGCAATTATGTTAGTAAAATCGTAGGCTACGGCCAAGCTAATAACAACCCCACCAACTGCTACTATCTGAGCGACACAGATACAGATCCCGCAGCCAAAACCGCCGCGGAATTTGCTGACAGGACAGTAGTGCTGAAGCTGCTCAAGGCTGGCCGCAACGATTCTCCATGGGACAGCTGCCAGTATGTGGCTACGGCAGGAATAACCCTGCCCGTGTTCAATGGACAGGGCGATGCCCATAATGCCAATGGGGGTCGGCAAGAACAGCTCCGGGTCACGAAACAGCTTTTCGTAGTGTCGGAGCTGCTTGTCGGTCAGGCTGCAAAATTTCTCCCCGGAAAAACCGCAAATAAAGAAATTGCCCGCGATAATATCATAATCCTCAAGGGAACGGTTCAGCGGCAGACCATCCACTTTGCCCGAATCGTTGCAGATAAGCGCCACATCGTCCTTTGACCATGGGTATACGGCTTGCATATCCCCACCGACAAGCTGCTGAAGAGTGCGCAGCTTATTCATAGCGAACCGTTTTTCCGGATGCTTGCCCGGCTGAACATACAGAATACGGATTTTGTTCTCGTTTATCAGGTAGAAAACTCCTTTTTGATAAAAAAATACCGCTGTATCGGGTGATACAGCGGGGGTGACAAAGAATTTGGGGAATTGTACCGTAATCTCCTATGATATATATCAAAATGCTCATTTTTGAATAGTTGTATTCACTGATAATGCGCTGACAATTGATATAGTCCCCTTAGAGTAGACATCTAAAAAAGCAAAAATTTTCAAGTCTACACTAAGGGGGCTTTATTATGTCAAGAAGAAGGAACAAGTACTACGACAGGAAGCTAAAGCTGCAAGCAGTGCAGGATTATTTTGGAGGCGGTGGCAGTTTACGGACTATTTGCAAAAAACACGGGATCAAAGACAAAAAGCAGCTGCGGAACCGGATAAAGTGGTATAATGGTCATAAAGAAATCAAGGAGAGGCGAGCAGCCGGAACGGAGATTTATATGACCAAGGGCAGAAAGACAACAGAAAAGGTCCGCGCGAACTCCCGTTTTTCCTCTGCGCTGGCATTTTTGAGCAGCATTATGCTTCATTGCTCTGTGGTTGCTGCGTTGCTTCCGTAATAAATCCCGGCATTCCGATGCCGATTGGATTTTCTGGTGGATGGCGTGTAAGAAAAAGTGTTTTTGGGGGGTCATTTTGTGGAGACACCCTGTTCAATCGCCAGAGTTATTTCATCGACTTCTTTTTTTCCAAGAGGGTACAAGGTCCCAAAAACCAGCCCGGCAGCAGCGCACAGGATCAGCGGAAGCGTGATGGAACAGAAGATGATGCCGCCTTCGACGCTCTGCGGTTGTTGCGCTGCTCCTCCAATAAATCCTGTTACCGCCAACATATATCCAGGGATTGCCCCCGCAACGCCTTGGGCGGCTTTGGAGACAAAAGAGGACAGGGATGCGACGGCGGCTTCGGCTCGTTTGCCGGTTTTATATTGCACATACATCGTGTTGTCGGCCTGAATGCCGTAGGCAAGGGGCCCGATAAAGCCCCCACCGATCCCGGCGAAAACAGCGCCCACATAGATCAGCAGCAGAGACCGGACATCTATAAACCGGATCAGTGACCCACCTACGGCAACGATGATCCCCGCGAGAAAAACGTTTTTCTTTCCGAGTTTGTTTGCCAAAACAGGTGCCACAGCCATGCCGAGCAGAGTAATCACAAGGGAAACAACCGAAACACCTGACATCAGTTTAAGATCCTTCATAATATAAGTGTAGAAAAAGGTGCCGGTGCCACTGCTAAGGGAGGTGCCGACCGTGGATAGCAGAATCGTGAGGAAGTGCGTCCAGACTGGCTTGAAGCGAAGGAACTGAAACAATTCCCGCAGGCTATACCGTTCGTCGTCGGTGCCTTTGGGCGTTATCCATTCATGTGTTGCAGCTTGCCTCCAAAGTTTAGCAAAACAAATGATTTTATGCTGTTCTCCCGTACAAACGAGAAACAGCCGATCAGATCGTCCAACGGGATCATGCGGCAAAATCCCCCCCAAAAAATCCGGGATTCTGATGCCGATTGGATTTTTGGGAGGGATGCAGGAAAAAGTGCTTCTCAGCCGCAAGTGATTGACGTAGAGATGACTTAGTACCGATTGATCATCTGTGCTTCCGCTTCCTCGCGGGTGATCTCACCATTGTTGCACTTGGACATGAGCTGAACATCATGGTCGTTGAGTTTGTACAGGCGCAGGATGAGCAGCGTGCAGATCCCCCCAATGATGCTGCCAAGGCAGCTGAAGGTCCACAATTTATCGGCAAATCCTGCCGCCTGAATGACGCCCTCACCTTCTTTGAAACCGATCAGAGTCAGGGCAAAAACGCTGACGGCGGCTGCGACCGCACCGTTCAGTTTGGTAAAGAACGTCTGCGCCGCAAAAGTAACGCCACGCATTTTCAGTCCGGTTTTGTACTGCCCATACTCATAACAATCGGGGGTGAATTGGTATTGCAGGATCGCGGCGATGCCCAGCGGAAATCCACCCAGTGCGTTTAGGATCACATAGACCATCATGTTCTCATATCCGGCTATGTAGCGAACGATGCCCAAAATCAAAGCAAACATATAGGAGAAATAGAAAATTTTGAATTTGTCATATTTCTTGCATAGTTGTACAGCAATCGCCGCACCGATCAGTGTCGGAACGATCACCGCCATCGAGACAAAGGAAGCAATTTCTTCGCCGCCGAGGCAATACCGGGCAATGTATAACCCCCAGGTGGCACCAACATTGAGCAGACCGCTGATAAGAGGAGCAGCAAAGAAAATCAACAGGTATTTATTGGAACGCAGGCATTCAACCATATCGCGCAGCGTATAGTTTTCCTCGGCTCCTCCATCCCGTGCTTTTTCTCTTTCGATCACGCGCTCTTTTGCAAACAGACACATCGGGATCATCATGGCAGCGGACAAAATGGACAACACGATCACAGTCGTAGCCCAGCCGCCCAAACTCTGTCTGACCAGTGGCAAAAGGATGCCGGTCACAATGCCGGCAAAAATTGCAAAAATTCTTCCGATGCTGTTCAGGGACACGCGCTCTTTCTGATCAAGCGTCATTGTAGTGACAATGCCAAAAATCGGCACATCGCAAAGCGTATAGGCTGTATCCCACAGCATATAGGCAAGGGTCGCCCAGATGAGCTTGGCCACCAACGGGATGCCCGTAGGGATCACGAAAAGAAGAATGGTAGAGACCGGGATCGCGATGACAGACATTCGGAGCCAGGGGAGAAATTTTCCTTTCTTAAAATGCACCTTATCCATGATCATGCCGAAGATGGGATCGTTGATGGCATCCCATACTTTTGTGATCAGTGCCACGACCGCAACCAAAGCCGCCGTGATGCCGATATCCGTGAAATAAGTGGTCATGTATCCAATCAGGCCGTAGAATACGTTCTGGCCCATAAAATACATACCGTAGCTGAATTTTTCCCTTTTGGTAACAGTGTTTTCCATTATGTTATCCTTCCTTTCCGTGTGTTGGAAAATGGGGCGTTCCATCGCGGCGCCGCCCGCTGATCTGACGTTTTTGCCCGGAATTACTGCTTTACATCGCAATCAAACGTATAGGAACCACTTCCGATCTTGTACGAACTTCCGTCTGGCAGGTTTACCACTGCCGTAGTGTTGCAGGGGATATCCACTTCTATATCTTCATGGTCTGTATTGACTGTTTGCTTTAAGTCTTGTAAGCTCCATAATGGTCTCCTGCGCTTGTAGAAATTAGCGTTCCTTCGTCGGGAACGTGTTCCTGAAACGTTCAAAATTCTTCCAGCAATACGTTGAGACGTTGTGCTTGCTCCGCGCTCACCCCGCCCGCGAAAGCTTCTGCGGCCTGCCGCAGCGTAAGCCCATACGCAAGATCCGGGATCATATCCACCTCCATCATATTGGAAAGGAACGCCCTGATCGCCGGCTCACCCAACAAGTCTTCCAGCGTGGAGTCTACGCTGTAGCTTTTTTTCAAGGGGCTTGCGGCCTTGTAGGTGACCGTATATTGCCCGGCCTTTACGCAGCAGATTCCGTTTTCCACCGTTTCAAACAAAGGGTTATCCGTATCGTGGTATACGGAGTCTGGCGCATACGGAAGGATTACCTGCGCCTTTGCACCGAACGGAACGGTGACGGTGACTGTGATTTGGTCGCCGTTTTCGATCTGCCACCCACAGCGATAGCACCCGCTGGCCGAATCGTAAACCGCGCTTGCCGAGCCCAACTTGTGATCCACCTTGGGGCTGATGCGCATCATCTTGCCGCCCGGGCCTTGCTCCGTCACATCGATCCCGGCTACATGGCGGAAGATCCACTCCAATACAGCGCCATAGGAATAATGATTCAGGCTGTTCATCCCGGTGCTGGAAATGCGACCGTTTTCATCCAGCGAGTTCCAGCGCTCCCACACCGTTGTGGCCCCCAACTTTACTTCGTGGAGCCAGCCCGGGTACTCCTCGTTCAGGAGCAGCCGATAAGCCAAATCCGTCATGCCATGCTCGGTCAGGACGTTACACAGCAGCGGGGTCCCCACAAAGCCGGTGTTCAGCTTATTTTTGTTGTCCCGAAGGAGTTTTCGGAGCATCTGCTCCGTCAGACGTTCATTGTCCGACAAATGGTATTTCAGTGCAAGGACGAGCCCTGTCTGCGTTTTCACGGCACATCTGCCGGTAGCGGTAAAATATTCTTCCTTCACCACCTGCCACTGGCGGTCGGCGATGGCCTGGTAGTTCTGTCTTGTTTCTTCCAGACCGAGAACTGCGGCCGCTTTGGCAACGATCTGGGCACTTGCCGCATAGTAGATGTCAGCGATGTAGGCTTCGTCCGTCGCCCCGTAAACGCTGTTTGCAACGGCCCCGGCACGGTCAAGCGCCAGCCAGTCTCCGTAATGAAAAACCTGTCTCCATCCATGGTGATTGCCGTCGATCTTGCGGATATAATCGACCCATGCTTTCATGCTCTCGATCTGGTTTTCAAGGATTGTTTTGTCACCGCTGAACAAATATACATTCCACGGAATGATACACGCAGCATCGCCCCATGCGCAGGAACACTTGCTCGGTCCGAATGTGGGGACGACCTCGGGGACCATACCGCCAGCCAAGAGCTGTTCCTGATACAGATCGTATAAATATTTCCGATAGAAGGCAAACGAATCGGCCAGATAGCTTGCCGTTGCGGAAAAGACCTGCGTATCGCCGGTCCAGCCCATTCGCTCATCGCGTTGCGGGCAATCGGTTGGCACATCGAGAAAGTTTCCCCTCATGCCCCATTCTACATTAGAGATCAGTTGATTTACCAGCGCATTGCCCGTTTTCACGTTGCCGATGCTCTCGTAATCGCTGTGCAGCACGATGGCTGTAAAATCCTCGCATGACAGGTTGGAAACACCGCTGACCTTTACATAACGGTAGCCGTAGTATGTAAAATGGGGAACAATGGTTTTTTCTTTTCCATCTGAGACATAGATATATTCCGAAAGTGCCGTTCTCAGGTTTTCGTTATAGAAACACCCATCTTGAAGCACCTCGCCGGTTTGAATGCGAATCGTTGTCCCCGCCGGTTCCCGCACACGCAGTTGGAAAATTCCTGTGATTTCCTGCCCCAAATCGAATACTTCTTCACCGCGCGGCGTATGGATCAACGCCACCGGCTTCCGCAGCATTTGTGCCTTGACCGGGATAGACAGCCGTTCCATAAGCCGCCCCTTCGGTGCCTGTGCGATCCGTGCGCAGCATTCCGGGGTAGGTGGCAAGGTATCATCCCGCCGTTCGCCGTCATAAATGTTGGAGAACCACAGGTTGCTTCGTTTTACCGACCAAGTCTCATCGGTGCCGACCACCTCGTTTGTGCCATCTTGGTACGCAATGTGAATCTCCGCGATCAGCTTCCATTCACTTCCATAGTATTCTTTCCGCTCAGGATCGCTGAATCCGAACCGCCCTTTGTACCAGCCGTTTCCCAGCAGGATCGACAGCATACCACCTTCTGATACCTGCTCCGTAACATCATAAGTCTGGTACTGAATCCACTGTGCATAATTGTTACAGTACGGCGTTAAATACTCGTCGCCGATTTTGCTCGATACTTTGCTGGTTTCCCCCAGAAAATATGCTTCGTACAATCCCAGACCGCAAATATACAGCCTTGCGCGTGCAACTGCCCGGGTCGGGCTGATCCGCTTGGAAAAAATCGGATGACGTTGCTGGCTGCTGTCACAGGTGATCCATTGGGCTGTCCATGGCTCCTCCATTTTGGCGGTCTCAAAAAACTGCACGTCGGACTCGATCGTTTCTGCGGCATCCGTTGCCACAAGGACTTTCCAGTAATATCTTGTGCAGGGTTGTGGATCAAATTCTACCCTTGCGGCGCGGCTGTCAAGTGCGGCCTCTCCCGTATCGAAGCAAAGCGTGGTAAAGGTCGGCTCTTTGCTGATCACGATCCTTGCGTGGCGCTGTTCCTGCCCTTTGCACCCTTTTACCTTCCACGAAAACACCAGCGGCTTCAGAGCATAGCCTACAGGGTTTGTGATGTGATTGGTTTTTGCCGCATAAATCTCGCCCATACGGTTTTCCTCGCTTCTCTGTTATCTGTGCGCTTCCCAAAAGACAACTGCTTCCTGAAGCCAGTTTTTCACTTTGGTTTCTGACCCAATGCCAAAGCCATGCCCCAGACCGTCAATGATTTTGACGCTCACATTTTCTCTGCCCAGTGTTTTTTCCAACGCCGGAAGCTGTGCTTCTACGTTGGCAAAGCCGAACTCATCCTGACGCCCTGCGATGGAAAACACGGCCAAACCTTGATCCTCCGGGAGTGCTTTGATATTCCAATCCAGTCCGTACATAGGAAAAATCGCCTTCGGCCTTGGTAGGTGATGATTGTGGCAGCAATCGGCATAGCTTGCAAAAGAATAGGCTGTCGTCATAAGTCCCCCGGCCGAGAACCCGAAGATGGCATAATCATCCATACAGATCGCAAGTTCCTTTTGATGGTTCGTCAGATAACGGATCGCCTGTGTCAGTTCCTTAGCAGCTGCCTGCCCCTGCTTCAACGGCTCTGTTTCGCCCAGTTGCTTGCCGATCGGATAGCTGAGGACAAAGACGGAATATCCCATTTTATGCAGTTCCATCGCGATGGGGTATCCCTCGCAATCCGTCACATTAGAAATGAAACCGCCCCCGGGAACCACAATGGCAAATGGCTTGCCCGGCTGCCCGTAGTAAAACATTCCCGTCAGATGGCTTCGATCGGGATGGTCCTTCATGGCTTCCTGCGGGTACAGGCCGGACACCAATTTGGCTTGTCCCTTCTCCACAAGGCCCGTCAGATAATTGAACGCATCCAGCGCGGTGTCGGTCTGTTCCGCACGGCCCTGTGCCTGCATGAAATCCTTGTACTTTGCAGGGGCAATGGCTTTTAGCGCGTTATCCTCCAGATTGAAGAACATATGATAAAAGCCGCCAAAGATTGGATGCTGCATAAAAAAACCGACCTTGTCCTCCTTGGTTGCCGGTCGGAAGTGGCCGCTTCCATCATAATAACAGCTTTCCTTTATCTTGGGGAAGCCGCATAAGCCGAAAAGTGCTGGCAGAAACACCGCCTTTTTTTGATACACATACCAAATCGCGCCTGCCACACAGAACAAAAGAGCGGCCAATGCCCCACAAACGATTTTCATACTCGTTTCGTCCTCCCTTTTACGAATATCTTACGGGAAATCTGCTTTACCCCCAACGGAAACCAAAGAGCGTGCCGTCCATGGTCAGTCATCGGTTTTGATGCCGACTTTTTTACGCTGTTGGGTTGGTTCTCGCCATTATTATAGCACGCTCCACGTGCTGCCACCATACGGAAACAACTAATCCTGTATGATTTCAACGGCTTTCTCCGCAGTTCCGGGAAAGCGGAGTACATCCCGCAAGGGAATGCTCAGGTTTGATAAAGAAGTGAAAATATTGTTTACATGGATTGCCATTCCTACTATTTCGTAAATATAAAGATACTCTACGATGCGTAGGTTGTCTAACGCTAAAAAAAATGTTATCGTAAAATACAGAAAGGAGAGATTTAAGAAATGAATAATTATATTACTGGTGCTGCAATCAGGGCACTGCGCGAGAAGAAGCGACTGACACAACATCAGCTGGCAGAGAAACTTTGTGTCAGCGACAAGGCTATCTCAAAATGGGAAACAGGAGTTTCCCATAGTTAAAGATACCGCATCAGACATAACAACGCCACGCTTATATAATATTAAAAGCACGCCCAAATTACTGATTAGTAAAATTGGGGCGTGCTTTCATATTTAACGAGGTGTAACCTTTACCAATGTTGACAAATGATCCTTGTTTTCCTGACGGGTTCTTTTTTTATAGCCCAATTTATCGCATATATATTCGATTTTTTGAGCAAAAATGTCTACGCTCAATTTTGACATATAAAGATTACCGTCATCATCTCTAGAACTTGAATGCCATTGCTGTTCATCGTCTAAAGGATGTTCGGGGCGAAAATCGTAAATGTTAAATATTTTATGCTCAACTTGAGTTATCCATGCTGCGCCAACTTCCATCAATGCACCCCATGAACTTTTCGTATTATGACTTGTAACGAAAATAACATAAATCTTTTGCGTAGAATAACTATCAACAAAGAAATCTCGCAAATAGTCGTATATCCCACTTTTTCCTACGTCGCCTTCTGGGATGCGTGATACTTCATCATCACAGTTTGTATAAATTATATCTTCGGGCGGTACGTTGTTAAATACCAACATATTGTAAATAATATCCGCCAAATCCTTGTCTCGATATGTCTGACTAATTAGCAATTTCTTCTTTTGAGAATCAATAATGCTTTTAATCCCCATATCCGGACTGTTGGTGTTTATTTCATCAGAAAGTATTGCCTCTACTTCATCAGCTTGCTCTGTACTAATACCTAAACGAGAAGAAATTTTTTGAGCTGCTTTCTTAGCGGTGTTTTTTCTGAAAGTATCTACCGACTTTTTAAATGAAGCTTCGTTTTGACGTTGCTGTTCTAGCTTTTTTTCTTCTTTTTTCTTTTTGCCCAAAGACACAAACAAATCTCGCATTTTCAAGATATCAGGCAATAAAGTTTTTCTAACATAATCTAGTACCGCCTGATAGCGAGGATCATCCGTTTTATATCCTTGACGATTGCTTAGAGCCATATCGGGTAACTCCGTCAGTTCAAAAATATCAACATGAAGTTGACCTACGACATAGACTTCATTCAATTTATTTTGTCCAACAACAGGAAGTATATTAAATTCGCCCATTTTTTGGTTGGCATACAGAGAAATAAAATTATCAGGAAAATCCGTTAACTCTACTTTTCTGCCGCGAGTTGATGTATAAGTTCCTATCCATCCTTTGATTTCTACGTTATATGTATGTTCAACACCAGATTTGTCATCCATACTAATGGGCATTGTTGCTAAAGGTTTATTTTTGCGGAGTTCTGCTATTTCATTTCCATATGGCGTCTGGAAAAAATCATTAAGATATGTAAATTCATCCCCTAAAGTAATTAGAGTAGAGAGTTCTGAAATCATTTCCTTATCAAAGTTCTCGATGGTTTCCGCTTCCGTTCCCCGAATTAGGTGAATTTTAAACTTCTCATTTACTAACGGGAATATCTTAAGTAAATTGCGTTTAATTGCCTTTAATGTACTATGAAGTTTGTACTGCGGATTCTGCATAACGACAGAAGTACCGTTGCCAGATACTCTTTCGAAAGAAATTTGCTCGTCAGTGAGCGGCACAAGTAAATTATTGTCGTTTATATGGCGAGATAATACAAACCCTGATTTTTCTCCATTTGAAATCGTCTTTATAAGAACGTTCTCAGAAACCGATAGGGCAGCTAGTTTTCCTACGCCTTTACGCCCCATTTTCTTCCGTTTCATAGGGGTTAGAGATTCGGCATCGGTATTTCTAGAAACCGCGGCAACATTAAGGTATTTCTGGATATCGCCGTCAGCATATGACATTCCTTTGCCGTCATCTTCAACGGTAATATCATCCTTGTTAGCAATGATATATACATTGTGGGCATCTGCATCGTAAGCATTAGCAATTAATTCAGCTAGCACATAATAAATGTTTGTATACAGGCTTGGACCTAATAATTCCAAAATACGGGGATCAATATTAAGTTTGTATTCTTTCTCTTTCATTTGCAATCGTCGCTTTCTTTTGTCTCTTTTTAGGTAAACTTCTAATTATACTTTCTCCAATCACTTCGCCCAAACGAGGCGGAACAGCATTTCCTATATGGCGTGCTATTTTCCTTATCGGAACTTCAACATTGCTAGGCGAAAATTGATAATCAGGAGGAAAAGACTGTAAAATAGCGCCTTCCCGTAAAGTAATCGCCCTGTCCTGTTCTGGATGTCCAAAACGTCCGGTTCCATAACCGATAAATTGTGTGGTGATAGTAGGAGACAAATCATCCCACTTCATTCTACCATATACTGATGCATAAGTTTTTCCGCCTTCTTTTTTATGGCAGTTTAATACTAAACGTTCAGGCCAATCACGCCATGTACCGCCGGGAACGGAATGTTGTATTCGTTCCAAATTGATAGGAGAGAGTGCTGGCGAAATATGAAGCCTATCGTTTTCATTTGCCTCTCCAGCGGAAATTCTCGGTAAGCTACCAATAGCGTCTCTAACTGTCAGATGTTTTTGATGTGTTGCATCAATAAGTTTTATTTCTTTGCGACGCGACGCAAGCAAAATCAACCTTTTTCTCCGTTGCGGTACGCCATAATTTGCGACATTTACAACTTGATAATTTACAATATAATTCAAGCCTTCTAACGTGGAAACAAAATCTTTAAAAACTTTTTCTTTTTCTAATTCTGGCACATTCTCCATTGATACTATGTGGGGACGAGTTTCTTCCACCAACCGCCCAAATTGGTATAGTAATTTCCAGTCTTTATGTTTAGAACGGTTTTGCTTATCTTTTTGATGGCTTGAAAAAGGTTGACATGGCGCACATCCGACGAGTATTTTAACGTCAGCGCCTCGCAAAAGGGCGCGTATTTCTTTTCCTGTGACATCTTCAACGCTTTTATGAATAAATGTGCAGTTGTTGTTGTGAGTATAAGCGTATTCGCAAGAATCATCAATATCAATTCCTGCTACAACTGGAATTCCCGCTTTTTGCAAACCATAGGTAAGCCCGCCTACGCCGCAAAATAAATCAACAGCTTTAATTGTCATCGTTGTGTCCTTTCAGAAGAACGACTCAATATTGACTGAATTTTTTCGACTAATATAGTTTCGTTTCTCTTTTTTAATTCGCATTCCCAAATACGCAGAACTTTCCATCCGCGTGCCTCAAACATGGCAGTCACATCTTTATCGTGCTTCATATTACGTTCGCATTTCTTTTGCCAGTATTCCTTATTTTCTGCCGGGCGTGTATTTCGGCAATCATGACCATGCCAAAAGCAACCGTCTACGAATACTGCAACTTTTTCTTTTAGAAACACAAAATCGGGATGTCCTTTGACCGGATAATTGCGCTTCCATCCAGTAATACCATTCTGTTTAAATATGTCTATCAATCGCAGTTCTGTTGATTTGTTCTTTTTTGATTTAACTTTTCGCATGATTTCAGAGCGTTTTTCATTATTAAAAATATCCGCCATGATAAATCATCTCGCCTCAAACTCAATGCGAAGGCTCGGATCAGTTTCAGCCTCAAGAACAATTTCGTTATAACGACCAATAATATCTGAAAGCGTAGAATTTCTCTTGCTTTCATCAAAAAGGCTATGTTCATATACATTGGACGAAAGGAATTGCTGAATATCCCAAACCTCAACGCGCCCGGCAAGGCCCGCATCTTCCGCAAGATTTAATGCTGTATGTACACGCTCAAAAATTGTAATGATGACAGGATGGCATCCGCCGCGCAAGTTCGCCTTGCATTTTTCAATCAGCAAAGCGCCGGGCATTGTTGTACAATGGATAATCGTGTTGTTTATAACAAAATCGCCGCTTCGTTCAGTTGGCGCGTCCGCAACAGAAGCGCCATGAATCTCAAATGCATTTTCAGGCATAATAAGACATAATTTCGCGGCTACTAAGTGCTGCAAAACCGTTCCCAAATACTGCGTTCCCGGATTTTGTTTCTGACGTTTCTTAGCCTGTTCAAATAGTTCGTCTAAGTTTGCTCCAATAGTTTTGGAAGTATCGGCGGTCAAAACAAACGGCTGATTTCTGAAATATTCTCTAACTTGTTCCGCCCAAAATTCTTCCACGATTGAAAAATCAACAGTTTCTTCTTCGTTCCATGCGTTGAGAAAATCAACGTACTTTATCATTAACCCCATACTTCCGCGACTGGTGCGCCCGCCTTCTGCGGATAATTGTTGTGTAATGCCATGCTCTTTTAATATTTTTTTGAGATTACCGCCGCCAAGTCCAGCAACCTGTCCTTTACTGCTTGTTTGAAAATCGTCTGGATTTAAGGGAAAATCCTTGTTCTGAACAAGTCGAGTAAATTGAACTACTAGCGACAGCGGCCCTTTCGTATAGATATTATTTTCCTCTTGAAATGCTTTTAATCTTTCTTCTGTACTAATCATCGTATACGGCCTCCGCAAGTTTTGTTAGGAAATTTTCTCCTATGAATTGAGCTACCGGCATTGCGACAGCATCTCCCATCGCTTTATAACCATCGTTGTAGCTACCGGGGAGAATAAAACTATCCGGCGCTCCCATCAATCGAGCGGCTTCACGAACAGTCAATAGGCGAGCATGAATCTCATCATTTTTTTTCACAACTAAATACTGTTTGCTACTTCCGCCTTCTGGCGTTCGTAAACAACCGGCAATACCATCGAAGCGCAATTCTAGCTGCTGCTCTCCATGACGTGTTCGGCGATAGCCCGTAGCATAAACCGTGTCATGCTCATTTAGCTTGATCTGGTGCCGTTCTGGAACAAGCGGCAGGACAGTATCTTTATCAAATTTTGTTTCTTCTTCAATAATATCTTTTAATGTGCTGTGGCGGCGCGGAGGTTTCTCCGCTTGCCACCAAATCCATCCGGGTAAAGACCGACCCAAATCAGAGGCAGCTTTATTATGCAGCCAGCAAGGGGCATCTCCGGTCAGATACGCCGGGATTGCATATCCATGTTGCACAGCAATAACAAAAACCCTCGGTCTTGACTGCGGAACAAAATGGGAAGCGTTTAAAACGATAGCTCCACAGTCGTAACCACGCTCCACAAGTGCCATATGGAGAACCCGATAATTATCGCCGCCATTTGTGGAAAGCAAGCCGGTTACATTCTCTAAAGTCAATATTCGTGGCTTTTCTTCCATCTCATCCAACACACGTAGCCATTCCCACACCAATCCGCTTCTGGATGCGTGAATACCGCCTAAAGAACCAGCCAAAGACAAATCCTGGCATGGAAAACTGGCCCAAGATAAATGAGCAAAAGGCAAATCCCTACCATTCACATCTTTTATGTCGCCAAGTTCAAAATGTTCGCAACCAAAATTAGCTTCATATACAGCCGCTTTCTGTTCGCTAATATCGTTAGCCCAAATTGGTGCAAACATACCTTTTAAGCCGTAGGCGACTAAACCGCTTCCGGCAAAGAATTCATGCATTGTCCAAGGCGCGGAGGACAAGTCGATATTTTGTTTTTTATACAGAGTGCGTTGCAGCAAACTTTTTTCCTCCCGTCTTATTTGAAGTTCGTTTGGTATTGGTCGGTTTTTGAGCATTCTCAGGAATAATCCAAATGCGGCTCATACGCATAGCGCCAACAATTCTGTTCTCTTTACAAAGAATTTGAACTTGACGCGGCGTTACGCCCCATTTTTCAGCAGCTTCCTGAACTGTTATATACCCATTCACTTGCGGCACCTCGAACCTGTATTTTGGATTTTGAAAACTGATATAATTATATTCGTTTGAGCGAAATAAAGCAAGGGATTTCAAGAGGATTTCTCGGCCAATTCTACAATAATACTACTCTGCTGATACAACCAGTCCGTAAATTCTTTCGGGCTGGCTGTTCTTTCTTTTACAGCCCGTTTTCTCTGCAACGCTTCTTTCTTGAACGCTTCAAAAGCGGGCAGCATTTCTTCCAGCCGGTCAGCCGGGAAGCCCGCTGTCCTTTTTGCCTTGTTGATCTTGTTGCGCCAGTTCTGGCACTCGTTTTTGTAGAGCAAATCGTAGTTGTTTTCTCTTGCCCTCTCGTCAAACTCCCTCTTGTTTTGAAGTGCCTGCTTCTTTCTGCATTTGTCGCTGCACAGTTCGTACCGCTGGCTTTTTGCGAGGAAGATATGTCCACAGACTTTGCATTTTCGGAAGCACAACCCCCAATCATTCAGCCGGTTCAGATAGTAGGTTATCAGCGGATAGAACGTGGTATAGGCCGCGACACATTCTGTCGTACGCCGGTTGTCCGGATACCAAAGGTCAAGCCGTGTTTCCGCTGCCGGTACGGAGCCGAATATCCGGCTGGAAATATGGAACGGCTGCGGCCTACCGGTATCGCTGTCAAATTGAAGCGGGCTTCTCTGCTGAAAGGTCATGGTAAAGTGACTCATTTTATCCATGAAGCGGTCACAGGCTTCCGCACGTTTCGCCGGTTCCCTTGCCAGCAGATAGCCATTCCAGATACGGAACGCAGCATACATCCGCAGCGGATCGCCGGTATCAAACTTTGTTTTCAGAAATTCCCCTGCGGCCTGCTCTAAGGCTGGCTGCTTCCAGCGGTTTGAGTGCAGGGCATCCCTCAGCGGAGCCAGGCCAAAGCGGTTCCATTCCCCGTCAGGGTCATGTTCAAACTCTGCAAGGAACGTTCCAAGCGGGCGTGTTGTATCGCACAGCACATCCGCATCCATATCCCCCTGTAATCGAAAGCGCACCTGTAATTCTTCCCCAATTAAAATCCGCTCTTTCATTTTCTTCCTGTCCAGCGTCAGGACGAACAAAATCCGGTCATAACACGGCTCATGCCGCACAAATTCCATTTCCATTCTATTTTCCTACCTTTGCTTATGGTAATTTTATAATTATGTTATATCAGTTACACTCATAGTATCGTAAAAGTATTGTTTCGTCAAGGAGAAGTCGCTATGATAATTGCACATGGTAATTTCGTTCCATGTAGTACCTTGGCAAGTAAATGACCGTCCAAAAGGGATATGACCGGCAGGAGAAGTGACGCATCCGGCGCACCAATGCAAGGAAACGCCGCAGGAATGGGGCAGGATAACGGCTTTTGGGTAGAACGGCAACAGGAAGCAAGAGAATTGATTTTAATATGGGAGGAACTAAATGAGCGATAACAAGAGATTAAAAAATTATGATGATCTTCCGCTGGTGCTGGACGTGGCGGACATCCGGCGCATTATGGGAATTTCCAGAGTGAGCGCCTATGAGCTGGTTCACACCCCCGGTTTTCCGGCGTTCAGAAGCGGCAGGCTGATTAAGGTCAGTAAAAAGGCGTTCTTTGACTGGATGGAAAAGGGTACGGAAACCGTACCGAAAGGCAACAAATGAGCGCATGGTATCTTTCCCTATCTGGAATACTGCCGCCCTTTTCAAAGGCGCATACAGAGGGGAAAAACCTTGAAAATGACACCGAAACGCTACACCAAAACCGTCTATCTGCGTATGTCGGATAGAAACGGGGAAAGGAGCCAATTACGCCGAGAATGAGCAAGAAGCGCCGGTTGGAGTGGTCTTTCTTCTTAAATGACCGCAGCCGTGTCACTTATAACGAGCTATGCCGCAGATGCCGCCGTGACTGCAAGCAGAGCTTCCGGGCAGTCGTGATCGAATGTCCGAAGTATCTTTCCAAGCGTTCCCGCAAAGGAGCGGAAAAAAAGAGGGAAAACGGAGCAGAGCCGGAAACGGCAGAAATCCCTTTGGAACAAAGGGCGCACTTCTATACATAGTCTGACGACCATGTATCGTGCGTCCTGCGGAGCCGCCCCCTGACCGCTGACAGCATCAGCAATCCGGGGGCCTGCGTCACTTCGTTCCGTACAAGGGGCTGCACCCCTTGCGCCGCTAAAGCGGCTATCCCTGCGCACCCGATGAAAAGATACACCCGCTTTGCGTCTGCATCTTTTCATCGGGTTTGATAGACGAATACCGACACCCTGACCGTTATCCATACGGTCATTTTTATTTCAGAGCAAAGGAGTGAGAACATGAGCAAATCTTTGGAAGAATTGCAGAGAGAGTACGAGGAAAACACCGTCAAACTGGAACAGGAAAAACGAAAGTTGCGCCGACTGGAAAACCGAAAATCCTATCTGGACAGCGGTTCCCGCAAACAGCGCAGCCATCGGCTGATTACCCGTGGGGCGGCGATTGAGAGCGTCATGCCGGAAGTGAAGATACTGACCGAGCAGGAATTTTATTCCCTGATGGAGCGCATTGCCGAATGGCAGCCGGTTCAGAACATGGTACGGCTTGCGGTTGAAAATCACAGCCAGCCGCAGGATGGTAACTGACGATGGCGCTTTATCATTTAACGGTCAGCCAGATCAGACGCAGCGCCGGACAGAGCGCCATTGCCGCCGCAGCTTACCGGGCCGGGGAGTGTCTTTACAGTGATTACTACGGCGAGTACAGTGACTACACCCGCAAGGGCGGCGTGATCTGTTCCGAAATTTTGTTGCCGCCCCATGCCCCGCTGGAATACCAGGACCGGGCGACCTTGTGGAATACGGTGGAACAAGTAGAGAAACACAAGAAAGCGCAGCTTGCTTACAGCTTTGATATTGCTTTGCAGAATGAACTTTCGATGGAAGAAAACATTGCGCTGGCGAGGGAGTTTGTGCAGCGCTGTCTGGTGGACAAAGGAATGGTTGCCGATTTTGCCGTCCATGCCCCGGACAAGGAGGACGGAGGCATCCCCAACCCGCACTTCCATGTGATGACGACCATGCGCCCCATCAATCCAGACGGCACATGGGGACAGAAGCAGCGCCGGGAATATGTGCTGGATGATGAGGGAAACCGGGTGCTGGATAGGAACGGCAAGCCCATGTTCAACGCCGTACCCACTACCGACTGGGGCAGCCCGGAAACGCTGGAAGAATGGCGGGAAGCATGGTGCCGGATGGTCAATGAAAAGTTTGCGAAAAAGGGGCTGGATGTTCGTATTGACCACCGCTCCTATGTGCGGCAGGGGATTGACTTGATCCCCACCGTCCATGAGGGGCCGACTGTCCGGCAGATGGAAGCAAAGGGCATCCGTACCGACAAGGGCGAACTGAACCGCTGGATTAAGGCGACTAACCGGCTGATGCTGGACATAAAAAAGAAAATTAAATCCCTGTTCGGCTGGATTTCAGAAGTCAAAGAGGAACTTTCCAAGCCTAAGACACCGAGCCTTGCCGACCTGCTGATCTCCTATTATCAGGACAGAAACGCCGGGGCATGGAGCCAGAAAGCTAAGGGCAAGAACCTGAAAGAATTTGCGGAAGCGGTCAACTACCTGATGGAAAACAAGCTGCTGACGCTGGAAGCGTTGGAATCCCGCCTGTCTGCTGTCAGCACAGAGTTTGACACATTGAGCGACACCATGAAAGCGAAGTCAGCCCGGATGAAAGAATTGCAGGAGTTGATACGGCAGGCCGAGAACTACAAGCGGCTGAAGCCGGTGTATGACGAGCTGAACGGTATCAAGTGGAAAAAACCGCGGGAGAAATTTGAAACCGCCCATGACGCTGATCTGCGGCTGTTTTATACGGCCCGCCGGATTTTGAAAGAGAAGCTGGACAGGAAGCCCATCACCCTGGCCGCATGGAAACAGGAATATGACCGGCTGCAAGCGGAGTATGCCAAGCTGTCCCCGCAGTATAAGCCGCTTCGGGAGGATTTAATGAAAATGCGCCGAGTACAGTACTGCGTTGACCGGGTATTGCAGCGGCGGCAGCCAGAACAGGAAGCGCCGAAAAAGAAACAGGATATAGAACTATGACATTTACGGGAGGAAGCATTTGAATGTGTTTGAAGCGGTGAAGCAGTCCGTCACTACCCGGCAGGCTGCTTCTTACTATGGAATACGGGTAGGGAGAAATGGCATGGCCTGCTGTCCATTTCACAATGACAGAACGCCCAGCATGAAAGTGGACAGCCGCTACTATTGCTTCGGCTGCGGCGCTTCCGGGGATGTGATCGACTTTGCCGCTTCCCTGCATGGTTTGGGAAAACGGGATGCGGCGGTCAGACTGGCAGAGGATTTTTCAATCCCCTATGACGAAGCCATCCGCACACCGGCAGCAAAGAGAACGCCGCCCAAGCCTACGCCGGAGCAGAGGTTACGGCAGGCGGAACAGCATTGCTTCAAAGTGCTATGTGACTATCTGCATCTATTGGAACGCTGGAAAATCGAATATGCTCCACAGCCACAGGATGCCGCCTGGCATCCTCTTTTCGTGGAAGCATTGCAAAAAAACAGCTATGTAGAATATCTGCTGGATATTTTGTTGTTTGGAGAAATGGAAGAAAAAGCGGCGCTGATTGCCGAACAGGGAAAGGAGGTGGTGCGGCTTGAGCAGCGAATTTCAGAACTTACCGCCAGCAGCGCAGGAAGCAGTTATGCGGACGATGGACGCAATGGAACCGGCGCAGACGCAGGAAGAAATCCGGGAAATGCTGGAGGGGACGCAGAAAGGCGGCGTGAAGAACAGCATCAAGAACTGTCTGACAGTGTTCCAGCGTGACCCGCTGCTGCGTGGAGCAGTCAGCTACAACATTCTTTCCGAAAGGGTGGATATTGTGAAGCCGCTGGGATGGGAACGGACCAGCGCCACTCTGACCGATATGGATATGAAATATTTGCTTTTGTATCTGGAAGAACACTACGGACTGACCAGCGAAAAGAAAGTAGAAAATGCAATCCAGATCGTAGCCAATGAAAACCGCTACCATCCTGTCAGGGATTATCTGAACAGTCTGCAATGGGACGGAACCGAGCGCATCCGCTATGCTCTGCATCACTTTCTGGGAGCAGACACGGACGAGTACACCTTTGAAGCCCTGAAACTGTTTATGATGGGAGCCATCCGGCGGGTATTTCAGCCGGGGAGCAAGTTTGAAGTCATGCTCTGTCTGGTAGGCGGTCAGGGAGCCGGAAAATCCACCTTTTTCCGACTGCTTGCAGTTAAGGACGAGTGGTTTTCAGACGATTTGAAAAAGCTGGACGATGAAAACGTGTATCGGAAGCTGCAAGGGCATTGGATTATGGAGATGTCGGAGATGATCGCCACCGCCAACGCCAGAAGTATTGAGGAAATCAAGTCGTTTCTAAGCCGCCAGAAAGAAACCTATAAAGTGCCGTATGAAACCCATCCGGCAGACCGGCTCCGTCAATGCGTGTTTGGAGGAACCACCAACCGGCAGGACTTTCTTCCCCGTGACCGCACCGGCAACCGGCGCTTTATTCCCGTGACCGTGTACCCGGAACGGGCGGAGGTTCACATACTGGACGATGAAGCGGCGGCGAGGACATATATCAGCCAAATGTGGGCGGAAGCCATGACAATCTACCGCAGCGGGAAGTATAAGCTGTCATTCAGCGCGGAAATGAACGCTTACCTGAAAGCCCACCAGCAGGATTTTATGCAGGAGGACACGCAGGCCGGTATGATTTACGCCTATTTGGAGGACTACACCGGCGACAGGGTATGTTCCAAGCAGCTTTATGAGGAAGCGCTGGGGAACTTAAATTCCCCGGCAGACTGGGAGACACGGGCAATCTGCGAGATTATGAATACCGGCATTGCGGGCGGCATCATACAGGGCTGGGTAGCCTACAAAAGCCCGAAGCGGTATAAGAAATACGGTTCTCAAAAAGGCTGGGAGCGTGTCAACCAAGCTCCGCCGGAGGGGGACGGTTTTCAGGAAATCACGGAAGAAGAAGCCCGGCAAATGGAACTTCCATTCTGAAAAGCCACCGGTTGACAGTTTGGTTGACGCTTTGGTTGACAGCCGGTTGACGGGGAAAAGCCTGATATTTGGGGCATTTCTCTCCTTTGTCAACCATGTCAACCAAGAAATCAAAGAAAAAGTAAAAAGTAATAATAGAGCGCCTATGGATTGTTTTCAAAGTCTTTTCTGCCGGTTGACACGGTTTGGTTGACACGGAGACAGTCTGCGGCTGTACACCTGTCTGACATTCCCTTGTCGGGCATATTTCATTTATGGAGGTAACTGCCTATGGCAAAAAGCAAAAACGAGAGCAATAACAAAAACAGCGGCACCCTGCTTACCGAAAAAGACGGCACCCAGTATTTTGTCATGGGGAAAGTCCGTATCAAGGTATCGGAGCATTTCGCACAGGATGGGAAGCCGCTTGACAGCCTGCTGGAAGATGTGATCCAGCACGCTGCCGCCGCTTCCTGAAAAAATACGGAATAACGACTGTCAATCAGCCCACGCTTATGATATACTTGTACCAGCGAGTATTGTATAAGCGTGGGTTGTTTCTTTTTAAGGAGGATTTTTGATGAAACAACCATACAATACAACGGTTTATAACACCGCACTTTATTTGAGATTGAGCCGTGACGATGAGCTGCAAGGCGAAAGCGGCAGCATCCAGACACAGCGCATGATGCTTCGGCAGTACGCCGCCGAGCATGGATTGACCGTAGTAGACGAGTATATTGACGATGGATGGAGCGGCACGAACTTCGACAGGCCGAGCTTCCAGAGGATGATCGACGACATCGAGGACGGGAAAATCAACTGCGTTGTGACAAAGGACTTATCCCGCTTAGGCAGAAACTACATTCTGACCGGCCAATACACAGAAATCTACTTCCCAAGCAAAGGCGTCCGCTACATTGCGATCAACGACAATGTGGACACCCTCAACGGAGAAAGCGAGCTTGCCCCATTCCTGAATATCCTGAACGAGATGCACGCCCGCCAGACCAGCAAAAAGGTCAAGGCCGCCATGCGGACACGGTTTGCAAACGGCGCACACTACGGAGCCTACGCCCCGCTGGGTTATATCAAAGACCCGGATAAGACCGGGCATCTTCTGGTTGACACGGAAACAAGGTGGATTATCGAAAAGATCTTTGACCTTGCCGTTCATGGCAGAGGGGCGGCCAGCATCACACGGATTTTGGTGGAAGCAAAAGTACCCACCCCCGGATGGCTGAACTTCCAGAGGTACGGCACTTTCGCCAATATCTATGCCGGAGCGCCGGAGGAAAAAGCCTATGCGTGGACGATAGCGCAGGTCAAAAGCATCTTGAAAGAGGAAACCTACATCGGTCACAGCGTACACAATAAGCAGAGCAACATTTCATTCAAGAACAAGAAAAAGGTACGCAAGCCGAAAGAGGAATGGTATCGTGTGGAGAATACCCACGAAGCGATTATCTCCGAAGATGTGTTCCGACAGGTGCAGGAGCAGATTGCCAGCAGACGCAGACGGCAAAAGGACGGCACAACGCAGATTTTTTCAGGGCTGGTAAAGTGTGCGGACTGCGGCTGGTCGCTGGCATACGGCGAGAATAAGCAGAACAAAACCCCGTATGGCTACTATCATTGCAGCAAGAACGGACAGGGACTGCGCCAATGCTCCATGCACTACATCCGCTATGATGTGCTTTACGCCTATGTCCTCTCCCGCCTGCAATACTGGTCACAGCAGGCCCAGCAGGACGAGGACAAACTTCTGAAAAGGCTGCTCAACGCCAGCGATAAGGAACGCAGCTCTGCGAGGGAGAAACAGGCATCCGAACTGAAAAAAGCCGAGAAGCGAAAAGCAGAGGTTGACGGGCTGTTTGCCAAGATGTACGAGGACTGGGCTGCCGGACGCATTACAGAGTACAACTTCAATATGTTGTCCGAGAAGTATCAGGGCGAACAAAAGGAGCTGGACGAGAAAATCCAGCAGCTTCACGAAGCGATGGAAGCCGCTGCGCAGACCGCCGTTGACGCTGAAAAGTGGGTAGGGCTGATGAGGCAGTATGTCAACCCTACGGAGCTGACCGCCGAACTGCTGAATACGCTGATTGAAAAAATCTTTGTGCATGAAGCGGTTAAGGGCGAGGACGGCAGCCGGGAGCAGGAAGTAGAGATTTTCTATCGCTTTATAGGCAAAATCGACTGACACATCTTTTTTTACCCAACAATATCTTTAACTAAGGGAAAATGGAAAAGGATTTCCTGATATTTCATTGATTGAACCTTTAACTAACATACTACAGGTTTCTCTTCCGGAACTGTTGTCCGGAGAACAAATCATCAATACCAATCGCTCAGCAAATATTTTGAAATCCAATCTTTATGTCTGTCCTATTTGCGGAAATATTTTTCACTCTACTGGACCAGCCATGATTTCGTGTTGTGGCGTTACACTGCCGGCTTTAGAGGCAGAGCAGGCCGACGAGGAACATGAAATAAAATGCGAAAAAATCGAAGATGAATTTTTCATATCCATACAGCACCCAATGACCAAAGAACATTATATTTCGTTTGTGGCATACTGCACCGGAGAAAGATTTGAGTCTGTAAAGCTCTACCCGGAAAGCAGTATCGAAGTGCGCTTTTTCAGCAGGGGACATGGAACACTGTATTGGTATTGTAATCATCATGGACTGTTTAAGAAACGAATTTAGGAGAAAACGATGAAGGTAACCGTATTTAACGGAAGTCCCGCCGGATGCAATAGTGCAACCAATGTCATTGCCGGCGCCTTTTTGAAAGGAGCAATATCAGCCGGAGCAGAAGCGGAAGATATATTTTTAAGCGACTATCATATTACGATGCGTGGCTCTGGGCGCACCCGCCGGTGTATGCCATAGCAAACGGTGGTCTTGGCGCGATCCGCGCCAAGACCACCGTTTTTATAGTTTCAAAATGCAACAGGAGGCACCCGTTTCGGGTGCCTCCTGTCAGACTGTCGAAAAACCTTTTTTGGCTTTATGCAACATTTGCGGCCTATCGGTTTGTTTGTAGGGAACGGTCTTGACCGTTCCGTGCTGCCTTACCAAAAGCACGACGTAACGAGAAAACCGCGCGCCGTTCGGCGCGATTTTATGCGCTGCGCGCGGCCAGATGTGCGGATGGGTCACTGCGCCCGCAGGCGCGTTTCGGAGCGCAACCGCCGCATAGCGGCGGCTCTTAGCGCGGAGATAGACCCATCCCTACAAATCTTCCGGTAACAGGCTTTTTCTACAAGCTGACAGGAGGCACCCATTTCGGGTGCCTCCTGTTGTGTCAAGAAGGAAAACGCGGCCCTTTATTGGCCCAGATAATCGTACAGGTACGCCTCCATCTTGGGGGTCCACCAGTTCAGGTAGCCAGCCTGCGTGGGATGGATGCCGTCGAACATATAGAGCTTGTAATCTTCCTCAGAAACTTGATTCATCTCGGCATCATTCCACAGGTCGATGACCCCGATCTCATACTTTTCCTGCAACTTCAGCAGCTGCTCCACCATCTTGCCGTAGGCGGGGCTGTCGTACTGGGTGCCCGTATAGAACACCACCGGGCAATGCCATGTGGTGTCGGCATATACGATGATGTATTCGAGCGCGCCAAGGACGGTTTTGGTGTCAAAGTCCTCCAAATTGCGGGAACTGCTGATTTCCCCCAGCGGGATCGCGTTGCTTGCATCGTTGGTGGAAAGCTGGCAGATGAACGCATCAAACTGTGCGTTGGGGTCGATATTGTGCAGCATCCGCTGGATGTAGGAGGTCTTGTCGTTGTCGGCCAATGTGGTGCCGCCGACAGCCTCTTTGACATAGGTGCAGTTGTTGCGAACGGCAATGTACTCCGCAAAGGAGGTTTCCAGCGAGGCAGCCCCCTCGGTCACCGAGGACCCCAAAAAGCACAGGTTCATACCGCTCAACGGGCTGTTCTCCACCGGCGCCACGTTTTCGGGGCGGTAGATCTCGGCGTTGCCGGGCAAGCCTTTGAGGTACATCGTGTTCAGGAAGCGGAACGGCCCATGGCCCAAAAGACCTTGCAGAGCACCATAAGCCAGCGCTAATAGCAGAACCAGGATCAGAGCAATGATCAAAAGGACTTTTCCTACTTTTTTCATACAAACTATCTTCTTTCTTCACTTGAGTTTCCGGATGTCCCGCGCCGTGTAACAGGGGATTACGAGAGAACTTCAGATACAAAGCCCTTTACTGCGCCAGCAGCAGGTTCATCTGCTGGATCAGCAGCTCGACCTGATCACCGGGGATCACGCTGACCAGAGATTTCAGCGGCATTTCCATGATCATCTTTTTCATCATGTTCATCGACCCTTCATCCAACCCGTCGGTACCGGCGCTTTGCGCAAGCGGGGCCAACAACTGCATGATGGTCGGCGCGGTCTTGGGGCAGGTCAGCAACTCGCCCAGTGTGGTGGTCAGTGTTACGACAAAGGGGATTTGTTTTTCGGTGGTAAAGGACAACTCGGCCGTCAGGCGGATGTCGTCGCTGGCGCGACCCACCATGACCTCATACACGCCGCTGGGGGCAAACCAGTCGTGCAGGCGTTCCTCATAGTAGCTCAAGTCGCGTGCCGCCAGCGTCAGGGTCACCGTCTTGCACTCGCCCGGTTCCAGCAGTACCTTGGCAAAGCCGCGCAGCTCTTTGCTGGGACGCTCCGGCGTGCCGTTTTTGTCGCGGACGTAAAGCTGGACGACCTCGCGCCCGGCCACCTTGCCGGTGTTGGTCACATCCATACTGACGGTGACGGTCTGGCCATCCTGCAATGCGGGCGCGGAAAGCTGCAAATTGCTGTAAGCGAACTCGGTGTAGGACAAGCCGTGACCGAACGCAAAGCGGACAGGGACCTGCTTGGTATCGTAGTAGCGGTAGCCGACAAAGACATCCTCGCCATAGGCAACACGCTCGTCATTGCCCGGAAAGTGCAAATAGCTGGGGTTGTCCTGCAAACGGAGCGGGAAGGTCTCAGCCAGATGTCCGCTGGGGTTGGCCTCGCCGTACAGCAGTTGGTCGGCGGCCTCACCGACGCCCTCGCCGCCGAGATACAGTTCCAGAATGGCCGAGACGCGGTCGGCCCACGGCAGCTCGACCGCGCTGCCGTTGTGCAGGACCACGACCACATGGGGCTGGACCTTTGCGATCTCGTCGATCAGGCGATTCTGGCAGGCGGGCAGTTCCATCGAAGTGCGGTCATACCCTTCAGACTCAAACGATTCGGGCAAACCGGCAAAGACAACGGCGACATCGGCGTTTTGTGCCGCCTGAATGGCCTCGGCCAACTCTGCGTCGGTCATCTCGTCCCGCATCGCCGAGAAGCCCTTGGCGTAGCAGACGTTGCGGCCCTTTTGCTGCGCAACTTCCCACGCGGAGGTCACGCGGCTGGGATGGATGTGGCTGGAGCCGCCGCCCTGATAGCGCGGTGCCGCGGCAAACTCGCCGATGTAGGCGATCTTCTGATCCGTGCCCAACGGCAAAACACCCTGATTGGTCAGCAGTACCGCGCACTGCGTCTCGACGGCAACGGCCTCGGCGTGGTCTTTGGCGCGGTCGAACACGGTGTCGGGGCGGCGGGCATCCACATAGGAGAACACGACCTTCAGGATGCGCTCCACCGCGCGGTCCAGTACCGCCTCGTCCAGCGAGCCGTTCTGCACAGCCGCGACGATCTTGGCATCGTTGTAACCGTTGGAGGAAGGCATCTCCAGGTCAAGACCCGCTTCCAAGCCTTTCACACGGTCATTGGCGGCACCCCAGTCACTGACGACGTACCCCTCAAAGCCCCATTGGTCCCGCAGGATGTCGGTGAGCAGCATCTTGTTTTCGGAAGCATACACGCCGTTGATCTTGTTGTAGCTGCACATCACCGTTTTGGGCTGGGCGGTCTTGACGGCTTCCTCAAAGGCGGGCAGGTAGATCTCATGCAGCGCACGCTCCGAGAGGTCCGAGGAGATGGTCAGGCGGCGGGTCTCCTGATTGTTGGCGGCAAAGTGCTTGATGGAGGTCCCCACGCCCCGGCTTTGTACGCCGCGAATGTACGCAGCGGACAGCTTACCGGCCAGATACGGGTCCTCAGAAATGTACTCGAAATTGCGGCCGCACAGCGGGCTGCGCTTGATGTTGACGGCGGGTCCCAACAGGATGCTGACATCCTCGGCCTGGCACTCGTCGCCCAAAACCTGACCCATGTGCTCCAAAAGGTCGGGGTCAAAGCTGGAACCGGTGGCGCACCCGGCCGGGAAGCAGACAGCCTCGACGCTGTCGTTCAGGCCGAGGTGGTCCGCTTCACCTGCCTGCTTGCGCAGACCGTGCGGGCCGTCGGTCACCATCACGGCCGGGATGCCCAGCCGCTCGATCCCCTGCGTGTGCCAGAAATCCGAGCCGGAGCAAAGGCTGGCTTTTTCTTCCAATGTCATTTGGCCGATCAATGCTTTCAAATCGCGCTTCATATTCTATTCTCCTTGTCTGTTATTTGGCAACGGCATTGTACCGCGCATTCCTTACTTGCTATTTTACACAGCAAGACGTATAATGACTATATGGTATAAACTATCTCAACACGATTTCAACGAAAAGGTGATTTTTTATGCGGCCCGGTATCTTTGAGGAAAAATCCAACAACCACTTGAAGGAAGTCACGGTCAAGATTCGTGAGCGTTATCGGGCGAGCACCTACGCACAGTTGGAGGAAACGGCAAGTGGAGACTCGAATCGCGTCAAGGAAAAACGCTTTCTGTCGTTCATCGCACTGGGCAACGCCGTGCTGGCCGATGAGTTTCTGGCTCGTGCTTACAACAAGCAGGAATCGTTTCGCTTTGGGGTGATGAGCACCTCGTCGATCCAGCAGGCGCGATACGCCACCGTGGCTTCGGTCACGCTGTTTTGCCGCACGGCCATCGACAACGGCTTGCCGGAGAATCTCGCCTACAGCATCAGCGATTCCTATTTGCTGCACTTAGACGAGACCGAAAGCATTGAGGAGATCCGGTTCTTATCCCTCAGCGCGTTCCGGGAATACTGCCAGGTCATGCAGGACTGGCGGCTGCAATCCTGCCGCAAGGAGATCAAGCAGTGCTGCGAGTATATCCTGATGCACATCCACGAGCCCATCAGCCTGACGGAACTGGCCGAGCTGGTCAATCTTTCTCCCAATCATCTGTCCGCACTGTTTCTTAAGGAAACCAGCTTTCGCCCCACCGAGTACATCCGCGCACAAAAACTGAACTACGCCCGCTATATTTTGGACAACTATTCTCCGACCATCGCCACGCTGGCCAATCTGTTGGCGTTCCCCAGCCCGAGCGCCTTCGCCCGGCAGTTCAAGCAGCAGTACGGCCTGACCCCTACGGAGTATCAGCGACGAAAAGAATGAACAACGTCCCGGCAGTTCAAAGGATGAACTGATATAGTTCCCTTAGAGTAGACATCTAAAGAAGCAAAAATTTTCAAGTCTACACTAAGGGGGCTTTATTATGTCAAGAAGAAGGAACAAGTACTACGACAGGAAGCTAAAGCTGCAAGCAGTGCAGGATTATTTTGGAGGCGGTGGCAGTTTACGGACTATTTGCAAAAAACACGGGATCAAAGACAAAAAGCAGCTGCGGAACCGGATAAAGTGGTATAATGGTCATAAAGAAATCAAGGAGAGGCGAGCAGCCGGAACGGAGATTTATATGACCAAGGGCAGAAAGACAACAGAAAAGGAACGCGCGGAGATCGTAGCGTTTTGTATTGAACATGGCAAGAACTATCCGCTGACGATAAAGACTTATGGCGTATCGTATCAACAGATTTACGCATGGGTACGAAAGTACGAAGAAAAAGGCGTTGCAGGTCTGGTGGATGGCAGAGGCAGGAACAAGCCGGAGAGTGAAATGACCGAAGTCGAGAAACTTCGTGTGCAAAACAAGCTGCTTCAAGCACAGATCAAAGACAAGGAGATGGAGATTGCTCTGTTAAAAAAATTGAAAGAATTGGAGAGGTGGGATGTCTGAGCGGAGTAAGGCAAGAGAAGAAGCATCTTGCAGTCCGCAGTGTACATGAGGAGAAGCACTATTCGGTCAACCGATTATGCGATATTCTTAATCTTAATCGATCTTCCTATTACAAGTGGTTACGGCGAAAGGAAAGCCAAGTCGAAACAGAGAACAGACGAATCATCGAATGGGTCAAGGAATTGTATGAAGAGCAGAATGGAATCCTTGGCTATCGGCAAATGACGATAACCATTAACCGTGACAAAAATACTCAATACAATGTCAAGCGGATTCGCCGGCTGATGAGATACCTTCGCTTAAAAGTCTGTTTGCCGCAGAAAACGGGCAAGCTATATTCCGTCCACACCGGAAACAACAGCAGAAAACATTTTGAATCGTGAATTTTACGCAGACAGACCCAATGAAAAGTGGCTGACCGATGTCACAGCGTTTAAGTACTATGACGGTCCCGTGATAAAGAAGCTGTATCTGAGCGCTTTTCTTGATTTGTATGACCGCAGGATCGTTGCATATAAGCCTGTTGTATTGGGCTATCTAATTTACCAGACAGTGTCTGGCAAATTGAGTTCTGCATAAAAGCTGAATATGCCTTGGGAGATCTGTCTAACTAGATTTTTGGGCTTGCATATCTTAGACATCCAATTTTCCAGTCAGTGACTGGAAAATTGAAATGGGAACCATATCAGACTGATGGAAGCAGTCTTAAAGTGTTAGCGTTCACATGAGGTCGGATAGTCATCTTATCTGGCTTTGCGTGAGCTGCTGATTTCCTTGATTGCGGCATAGTGTTTTCCACATTTTCGGCTGATTTCGTTGAAAAAATCGGATGTCACAAATTCCAGCAGCCATACTTTGGGAATCATGTACTTGGGTGTCTGTAAGATGGTTTTCAGCAAGCCCTTGCTGCACCATTTCAGAATTGTGTGGCGTTGATAGCCTGTCACCTCGCAGACTTGCGCAACGGTCAGTACATCCGGGTAATTTGCCAGTTGCTGCTCGTACCATTCCTTGGCCAGCAGCCGTTCCTCGCCCTTATAGTTCAGCTTGCGCTCTAACGATGCGGCAGGTTTCTTATGCTTGGGGTAGTTGTAATACCACCCGCTGGGCGGAGTGTAGCGCATCGGGTCGGACTCTCGGCGGTAGAGATACTCGGCAACATCTTTCTTGGCGATTTTATAGCATCGCGTTTTCTTTCCGTTGTTTTTGCAGGGAACAAGTCCGCTTTGCAGGAGATAAAGCGAAGTGCGCGTTCCGATATGGCAAACGATGCGGAAATCGTTGCGGCTCATCGGGGCCGGATAGGGTGTTAGGATTTCTTCGATTTTTTCTTTCAAAGAGTCGTTGCTTACAGTTTCTTTCTTCATTTCGGGTTCTCCTTGTTTGTAAAGTGGAACCCGAAAAATCACTACTTCAATTTTTTGCTTCTTGCATTTTTTCTCATTCGTGTCCGCAAACATGCACCATTATCCGGCTTTTGGGGCAAGGCTTATCTTGCATCTTATCTTGCATTTCTTCCAAAAAGTCGCCATTTTTGCCCCAAAACGGGCGATTTTGATTCTTTTCGTACCTACATTGTTTTTTGCTTGCTTGGCCGCATTTTCTCTCCACACATCGTCCAAAATCAGCGGACAAGCCAGCCTGCATCAGCCTTGGTTATCACCATATTACCTTTTCAAAGATTAACTCGAAATCAATTTGACAGCAAGGGCACGGGAAAATCCCACCGTCTGCGCCAAGTATCACTACTCAGTTCTACATTGGGTAGTGATTTTTTATTGCTAGTTTGCAAAATTCCGTTAGAAGCATATATTGTTTCAGGTGTATTCTGGTACAAATGATACCAACTATCTAATTGGGGTGGTATAGGAATCAATTTAGTCCGGTTGATAATTTCAAAAACATGTACTGTTGAAGCCTTGTTTATGAGGTTCATTTCTCCTATTCGTCCCGGAAGAACGGACTCTCGTAAGCTCACGCAGAAACCTGCGGCCAGCTTCACTTACAGAGTAGCATAAATTCCTCTTTTGAATAGTCTTTTAAGCGGATTCCTCCATCCGCTTTTTTGCCGTACCATTTTTTCTGAAACCACAAACAACCCAGCCCGCAGAATCTTTGATGTGTAATTCTGCGGGCTGGGTTCTATTGGTAAGCTTTAGCGAAGCAACAACCCCCAGCTTTGCTGGGGAGAGTAAAAA
>ERZ791893.284-NODE-284-length-43838-cov-18.345180_pt1 | contig 43838 bp, 49 predicted proteins | sample MGYA00510154_ERZ791893 | MGnify/ENA primary metagenome ERZ791893 (study PRJEB30046, sample SAMN00792068) | human gut metagenome | study: EMG produced TPA metagenomics assembly of the A metagenome-wide association study of gut microbiota in type 2...
CCGGCAAGTGCTGACCCGTGGGCAGCTTTTGGAAAAGCTGTGGGATATAGACGAGAAGTTTGTGGACGAACACACCCTGACAACCTCCATCAGCCGGATTCGGAGTAAGATCGAATCCGACGGCGGCGCGCCCTACATCAAAACTGTTTACGGCATGGGCTATCAATGGACGGGAGGCGAGGCAAAATGAAGTTGCAAAACCTCTCGGTAAAGCGGCTGTTTGGCCGGGTAGCAATGGGGCTTGTCCTTTCCATGTCCGGGATCACCATAGCCCTGTTTCTTGTGACAAAACAGACGGCGGTGCTGCTGACGGGCGGGGCGCTGCTGCTGTGCGCCCTTGTGGGGATTTTTGTACTGACGCAGGCGTTTGGAAAGCGGCTGTCGCAGTTTACCGCTGACCTATGCCAGACTTTAGACCACATGATCGCCGGAAATGAAGCGCCCCAGCGGCCAGAGGACAGCGAAACCCAGCTTGCCAGAATCGGACACCGGCTGGCAAGGCTTTACCAGATCATGCAGGAGAACCGCCGCCGGGTGGACGAGGAACGGCAGGAGTTACAGACCCTTGTATCGGATATTTCCCATCAGGTGAAAACGCCGGTAAGCAATCTGAAAATGGCGACGGACACCCTGCTGGAAAAGCCCATGACCGAGGCGGAGCGCACCGACTTTATCCGGGGAATCCGCAGCCAGACGGATAAGCTGGACTTTCTCTTTCAGGCCCTTGTGAAAACCTCCCGGCTGGAAACGGGCGTGATCCAGTTGGATAAGAAACCGGGCCGCCTCTTTGATACCGTGGCGCAGGCCATGAGTGGGATTGTGTATGCAGCGGAGAAAAAGGAAATCGTCGTGTCCGTGGACTGCCCGGAGGATTTGACCGTTTTCCATGACAGCAAGTGGACATCCGAAGCCCTTTTTAACCTGCTGGACAATGCGGTGAAGTACACCCCGGCAGGCGGGAAAATCGCTGTGTCGGTGGTGCTGTGGGAAATGTATGTGGAGATCAAAGTGACCGACACCGGCAAGGGCATTTCCGAAAGCAATCAGGCTGCCATCTTCCGGCGCTTCTATCGTGAGGAAGAAGTACACGAACAGCAGGGCGTGGGCATTGGCCTGTATCTGGCCCGCGAGATCGTAACACGGCAGGGCGGCTATATCAAAGTGGTTTCGGAGCCGGGCAAGGGTTCGGAATTTTCTATTATGCTCCCTACAAAATAGAACGCGGCGGACGGCCATTTCCGGCTGCCCGCCGTAAATTTTTTTGAAATGTCCGAGCATTGTAACATTTCACCCCGATTTTCAATGAAATTTTTTGGTCGCTGTAACATTTCGCGGACATTTGGGTTTTACAATAGCCTTATCAACAGGCAGAAAGCCTTGAAAGGAGTTTTTAGTATGAGCGTTTTGCAGACGATTGATCTGAAAAAGTATTACGGCACAGAGCCGAACATCACCCGCGCCCTTGACGGTGTGAACTTCTCTGTAAATGACGGTGAATTTGTGGCCGTTGTGGGAACCTCCGGCAGCGGCAAGTCCACCCTGCTTCACATGATGGGCGGGCTGGACACCCCTACTTCCGGCAATGTGATTGTCCGGGACAAAGAACTGTCGAAAATGAACGACGAACAGCTTACCATCTTCCGCCGCCGCAACATCGGCTTTATCTTCCAGAACTATAACCTTGTTCCCATTCTGAATGTGTATGAGAACATTGTCCTGCCGGTGGAGCTGGACGGGGACACGGTGGATCAGAAGTTTTTGGACGAGATCGTTCACCTGCTGGGACTGGAAGATAAACTGAAAAATATGCCGAACAATCTTTCCGGCGGACAGCAGCAGCGTGTGGCGATTGCCCGCGCCCTGATTACCAAACCGGCTATTGTGCTGGCCGACGAGCCGACCGGCAACCTTGACAGCAAGACCAGTGCCGAGGTGCTGGGGCTTATCAAGCGTACCAGTGCGGAGTTCCGGCAAACTGTTGTGATGATTACCCACAATGACGACATAGCCCGCCTTGCAGATCGGATTGTCCGCATTGAGGACGGCAAGATTGTGGAATAAGGAGGTGGTAGGCTATGACATGGCCTTTTGAGAATGATACCAGTGCTATCACGAAAAAAATTGCTAAAAACGATATAGATAAAAACCGAGTTAAAAAGGGTTTCTCGCTTACTACGATAGTCTTTGCAACAGCACTACTCATGATGTTGATTATGTTTGAAAGCGGATATGAAACTACAAAAGATAGAATGGCAGAAGGGCAGCCACAAGTTGTTTTTTATGATCTTTCCCAGCAGCAAATTGAGTTGTTGTATTCAGAGGAAAATATCGAATCCATCAAAGTAACTGAAACAGAAAACGGGTACGATGCTTCAATTACCATTGTTGATGCCACAAAAATGACGCAATATGGTTTTTCTTCTGCGGTCGATAATATATCTTCAAAATATGACATTCATCATGTAACAAGAAACGACTTATTCATGGATAGTTTGCCCAACGGAGGACTATTAAATCAGAAAAACATGGTTCTTATGGGGGTGGCAATCTTCATTATAATTGTGAGTGCTTTAGTAATTTACAATGTTTTCTATTTATCTGTTGTAAATCAAGTGCGGCAATTTGGGCAGCTTCGTACTGTCGGAATGACACAGCAGCAAACAAAGAAAATCATCCGCTACGAAAGAAAAATTTTATGTAGAATTGGGGTTCCGATTGGTCTACTGATTGGCGGCCTTGCTGGATATTTGTTGCAACCTGATGGTTGGGATTGGATCGCTGCGGTATTCTGGGGGATAATCATTAGTCTTATCATCAATTTCGTTGTAAAAGTATCGTTAAATAGACCTACAAAAATAGCCCTCAGCATTTCCCCGATCCTTTCCAGCAAATATATGATGGAACGCTTTGATTGTAAGGTTACTAACAAAGAAAAACGAAAATTATCTTCTTTGGGGCTAGCAATCATAAGCATAACATCACACTGGAAAAGCATTTTAGTTTCTGTGCTTTCTTTGGGCCTAAGCGGGCTTTTATTCGTCTTAGCTGCGACATACACCGCTTCCATTGATCCAGAGTCTATTGTAAAGAAAGATGTCTACCAGTATGGACAATTTGCGATTGAAACCACTGGTAAATACAGCGAGAAAGTTTCAGAGATTGAAAACTTCAAACAAAAGATAATGGAGTTTCCAAACATTAGCAATATAAAGCAAGTTGTTGAAACAGATATTAGTTGGGCAGGGAAAAATAGCACAGGCAAAGATCAACTTTCTATTATTACCGCTAATGACTTTGCTTCTATTCAGCAATTCAGCGAATCAGGCGATTTGGATTACCAACAGCTTGTTCAATCTAACCAGATCGTTGCTGTAAATGGTGTAGAAGGTATTTCTAAAGGCGATACAGTAGAATTTACATTTGGGGATGGCACCCAAAAAACTTATACAGTGGGAGGCATATTAGATGGTGATCTGTATTCAAATACAGCAATTTATGGCGGCTGGTTTTTAATGCCCACTGAATTGATAGCAGAAAATTCGGTTTCTTTTAATGTTTCTATTAGGTTGATTGTAAAGGCAAATGATACCGGATTGGAACACACCACAATATCTTTAGAGAAATTAGTGGATATGTCAGATGGATTAACACTGACGACTATGCAAGAAGCGATTGCTTCAAAAGAAGCTACTATAAGGCAGGTAGGAATATCTATCATAGGCGTAACACTATTCTTGCTGCTTTTTAGTATCATTACTTTCGCAAGTACAATCATTACAAATATAGCAACAAAAAAGCGGGAATACGCTATGTTTCAATCCATCGGTATGACTAGGAAACAAACAGAAAAAATGGCACTATGCGAAAGTTGTGTATTGGCGATAGGAAGCTTGATACTTACTCTGATATTGGGAATTATTTTAGGGCAGATATTGATAAAAGGCTTGATAAGTGCAGGGATTTTCTATTTGTCATATACATTTCCATTAGCATTGTTTACTGTATATTGCATTGTGGTGGTTCTGATTATTTTGATGATTACTATTTCCGCTTTTTACAGTTTACAAAAAACTCCGTTGGTTGAGAGATTACGGATTGTAGACTAAGGAAGTAGACCCAACTAATATAAAAGTGTCCGAGCGTTGTAACATTTCACCCCGATTTTCATTGAAATTTCTTAGCCGCTGTAACACTTCGCTGACATTGGGGTTTTACAATACCCTTATCAACAAAAGTGAGGAGGCGACGCAATGGAACTGACCCCGACCTTGATTTTGAATCTGGCGCTGCTGATCGTACCGCCCGTTGTCCTTGTGCTGGTGTTCCGGCAATGGCTGGCCCGGCACATCCGCTGGACGGTTGCCTTGACTGCCCTCTGTGATGTTCTCCTGTTTTGGGATGAACTGTTCTACTATGAGAGTTTCGGTCTGTTTGCTGTGCTGCTTCTGGTACAGTTGGCAGCCACTGGCGCAGCAGCGTTCCGCATTTACTGCAAACAAAGAAAGTAAAATACAGCCTCATTACTACTCTGGTAAATATCCCGGAACTGATTAGGCGGGGTGTTTTTTATGGAATAAAGTTGGATGGAATATTAGCGGATGAAATAGGCACTTCCTGTTAAAAGAAATTGGTCAGGATAGTAATTTTATTATCCCGACCAATTTTTGCTATTATGAACTTTTCTTAAACTATATTGCTTTTTGGAGCCTTGCATGTTATACTGTTATACACAACAGCATAACAGTTAAAACACACGGAGGATGCAGCAATGAAACTGATTATTTCAAATGTATCTGGCGTCCCCATATACGAGCAGATTAAACAGCAGATCAAGGCGGCTATTTTATCTGGCGAGCTTCAAGCCGAAGAAACTTTGCCCTCCCTTAGAACACTTGCCAAAGACTTAAAGATCAGCGTCTTAACAGTGACAAAGGCATACACAGAATTAGAGCAAGAGGGCTTTGTTAAAAATGTGCAGGGGCGTGGATGTTTCGTAATGGGGTCTGGTTCAGAACTGATTAAGGAGCAGCTTATTTGCAAAGTAGAAAACAATCTCACCGAAGCAATAAAAGCTGCAAGAATGGCAAATCTATCCACAGAGGAATTACATCGCCTTTTGGACATTTTAACGGAGGTAAAAACAGATGACTAATTATTTAGAGGTAACGAATCTTTCAAAATCTTTTGATTCTTTTCAGCTTCACAATATCAGCTTTACTTTGCCAAAGGGATATATTATGGGCTTGATTGGCCCGAATGGTTCTGGCAAAACAACGACAATCAAACTGATTTTGAATATGCTCAAGCGCACCGGTGGCACAGTCAAAGTGATGGGGCTGGATAATATCGCAGAAGAACAAAAAGTAAAATCAGAGCTGGGCGTTGTTTTCGATACAAATTATTTCAGTGATGATTGGAAAGTGTCGCAGGTTGAAAAATCCATTTCGGTATTTTATCCAAATTGGGACAGCCAGAAATTTGCGGATATGTTACGGAAATTTCACATTGCACCAACCAAAAAGGTAAAAGAACTTTCCAAAGGTATGCAGATGAAGTTAATGCTTGCCTGTGCGTTTTCATACGACGCCAAGCTGCTGATCCTCGACGAGCCGACCAGTGGACTTGATCCGGTTTCCAGAGATGAACTTTTGAAAATTCTTTCAGAGTATATTGAAGATGGCGAGCATAGTGTTTTGTTCTCCACCCATATCACAGGCGATTTGGAGCGTGCAGCCGATTATATTACCTACATCAGTTATGGCGAGCTGTACTTTACTGGCAGCAAAGATGATTTTGTAGATATGTTCCGCATTGTAAAAGGTGGAATTGAGGAACTGTCCGATGATCTGAAAAATAAGGCGGCTGGTATTCGTACATTCCCTACGGGATTTGAGGCTCTGATGAAAACCGAAGATATTAGCGGTTTCCCTAACCTGACCGTTGATCCTGCCACCATTGATGAAATTGTAGTGTTTACAAGCAAGAAAGGTGACGATTATGAGTAATATTTTGAAATCCACAAAATTAGATATTGCATTGGTAAAACCATATTTTAAGACGATTTGCTTTACCCTGCTCCTGCCGATTGTGTTTGCCGCAATCAATCGTTCTTTGCTGACAGGGGTATCATTTGCTATGTGCTTTATTGCCATGACGACGGGATATACCTTTTCCATCACAGAAAAAAACAGCATGGATCGTCTGTTTGGTATTTTACCTGTTCGTAAAAGCGAGCTTGTGATCGGACGCTATGTTTTTGTCCTTGCAATGGGGCTTCTTTCCTTGATTATTTCTTTGATTGCACAGCCGCTTGTCTTGAAAGTGCTGGGTGAAACAGTTGGCGTATTTGATATTGTAACTGCCGCTATTGCAGGAGTATTCTTATTTGCACTCTATACCGTGTTCCAGATTCCGGGATATTACAAGTACGGCTCAATCAAAGGACGGGTATTTATGTATATTCCAGTGGCCGGTTTTTTGGTGACTTTACTTCTTCTCTCTAAAATGCCAGCTATCGGGAACTCAATTATTTCAGTCGTTGAATCTTCTCCGATACTTCTCGTTTTCCTTGCGGTTTTTGCTATTGTCGTGATGTATGCGGTTTCAATCTTCTTGTCCATTCGGGTTATGAAGAATAAGGAAATGTGAGGTGATTGTATGGATTTCACAATTTTGGCAGTTGTGCTTTTGATTGGTGTTGGCGTTCCTATCCGTAATAAACTCATACGGAAATATCGGGATAAGAAAAAGAATGATCGCAATTCGGAGTGAACAATATGGAGAAAACAGAGTTCATCCGCTGCCCAGTCTGCGGGAATAAAACACGCGACAAAATTCGGGAAGATACCGTACTTAAAAATTTTCCTCTCTTTTGTCCAAAATGTAAAAGTGAATGTCTAATCGACATTGAACAATTAGACTTACGATTAGCATTATGGGAATACCGTCGTTACTAATGACAGTATTCTGTTTGCTTTATGAGAAAATGCTCAATGCTGGAATGGGCAATAAATTTGAATTTGACAAGGAGATAATAATGATACCAATTTCTGATATTCTCATCCGCTCAATTAGTGGGTATGTGTTTATGGTTCCAGTCTTCGTACTGTATTTCTTGTGGCTCAAAAAATTGGGGAGAACACAAAGTTTTCTCCATACCGCTGCAGTGTTTGTTTTTGGTTATTATTTATTCGGACTTTTGACCGTCACAGGCATCGGCTTTACAAGCACAATGACCTTTCGCCCGAACATTTCTTGGACTCCATTTATCGGTATGATAACTGGGCCAATTGATACCATTCTGAATATTATTCTGTTTGTCCCGTTGGGATTTTTCCTGCCGCTGCTGTACAAGAAATATCATCACATGAAGACGGTTGCATTGACTGGCTTTCTGTTTTCTTTGGCTGTTGAAATTGTCCAGATGTTTGGCTGGGGTTCTTCCGACATCAATGACTTGATGACAAATACCGCTGGAGCCTGTATTGGATTTTTAGTTTATTGTCTGCTGTCAAGAATCTTGCCTGCCAATCTGAAAAAGCAACTTCAATCCAGCCGTGTCAATGCTGTGGCTGAAGTACTTCTCTTTGCTATTTGCACATTTGCCATTATGGTCACGGCTCAGACTTGGTTTGTCCATGATGTGCTGAATGTTCCATAAATTGTATCGGAAACAATCGGTCTCAGATATAAAAAAATAGTGTCTTCTGTTTGACACACCTGCAGACCGATTTTTCCGTATTGAACTTAGTCGCGTCAACGAAGCCACTACCTATGGAATTTCAATCTTTTCCTTCCTGTTATGCTTGGACAGATTGAATAATTCTCTTTGTGTTATATCTATTATTTTTAGGTAATAGTCCACAACGGCTTCTAACATGAAGGTACAAAAAATAAAAGTTGATCCTCAATCAACCCTATTATTGTACTCTTCAATTCATACTTTTCGATCTCAATGGTAGTATGGTTAGATAGACATCTGTTGCCGCTATCCCTTGGTAAGTTACCCGTTCAGCTTACCTACAAATTTAGAATACAATAAATGGCATCATTTGAACAGACTATATTTTTGGGATGAACTGTTCTACTATGAGAGCTTCGGTCTGTTTGCTGTGCTGATTCTGGTACAGTTGGCGGCCACCGGCGCAGCAGCGTTCCGCTTTTACTACAAACAAAGAAAAGGCTGAATAGAAAATAGGTATCATCAATCAAAAATATCATTGGAGGTATAACTTATGGAAAAAGAAACAATGGGAACTGTAATTTCAGTTATAAAACAATGGTGGTTAAAAGTGAATCGTAAACCTGCCCGCGTTCATGCGATGGATGGCGCAGCCTTTCCGCATATTATCAAGGTCAAATATACGATAGACGGTAAAGATTACATCTGCCGAAAATGGATTGGTGCAGGAAACAACGTTCCTGACAAGGGAACAACGATTAAAGTTACCTATTGGGAAGATAAGCCATCGAAAGCAAGAATTGAACTCTAATCAATAAATTTATTAAAATACGGAGGTGATGATGTGATGGGACATTAGCTGTTTTTGATATAGAAGAATCCGGCAAGCAGATTGGAGAAAAGTTATTTCTGCTTCTTAACGAGGAACAAAAGAATGCTCTAATGCAATATATTTTGGAACAAGGAGCCTGTCATGGAACGGTATTCAATTCCTGTCACACTTCCTTCGCAGCAAAGAAAAATCCTCTAACAGAAATACAGGAAGGCGAGCTTTATCTATGCCTGGAACACCGCACTGTCAGGGTTAGGGAACGGATGATCAACCTGACAAGTAAGGAGTTTGATATACTGGCATTGCTCATTGCCAATCCCAAACGTGTTTTTACTTACGAACTGATTACCGATTTGGTTTGGAAAGAGGATTGTGATTTCTATTCGAGAAAAGCGATTCATAATCATATAAGTAAGCTGCGTAAGAAGTTGCGCTTTGAACCGGATCTTCCAAACTATATTGAGAGTGTCGCCGGGATCGGCTATAAATTTGAACATCTATAACATGAGCCCACAAGGTGTTGTTTCCCCTTGTGGGCTTGCTTTTTGCAGCATATATTCTAAGAGCGGAATATGTAGAAAATTGCGAATATAAAGAGTAAAAAGCGAATATCTGCGGACTGATAAAGGAAACATAACCGATATAATTTTCTCCCAAGGAGGTATCAAGCAGCCGATTCAGGTTCCTCCTTGATGGGAGGAAATGCCTATGCGTCTATGCAACACAGATCTGCAGATAAACTGCTTTACATTCAGTCACCTATACGTCGTAGTCCAGCTCGTATGGATTGCGGCGTTTTTGGTTTCGACAAAGTTTGAGCATTTTCGCTGTCAACCTCCCGGAAAAATTTCATACTGCTGCTTTGGCGCGCCTGTTCTTTGTACGGGCGCGCTTTTTTGTACCCTTTTTTTAATCAGAAAGAGACTTAGACCTTATCGCTGCCGCAGCCCACCCTCTGATTTCGATTTTTGCCATCAACTCAAACATCGAAATTGGAGGAAATTACTATGAAGAAAATCAATCTTCGGGATTATTACCCGTATTATACACAGGACATGATCGTTGAGGTGCCGGATGAAGTTGCTTTGTTGCTTCGGGAATATATGTTGTTGGAAGAAGCCTATCGGATTCGTACATACCGCTATAAAGCATTTTACTCTCTGGATCGAGACGAAGGTATTGAGCGTGAGATATTGCAAAAGCCTCTTAACCCGGCAGAAATTTGGGAACAGCGCCAAATGACGGAGTTGATTTATAAAGGTCTTTCCAAACTTCCGGTAAAGCAGCGCCAACGAATCTATGCACACTTTTTTCTTGGCATGAGCAAAGCAGATATTGCCAAAGCGGAAGGAACACACAAAAGCCGGATCACCCGTTCTATCGAAGCCGGATTGCGTAGTCTGGAAAAATATTTCAAAGAAATTTTATAACAGACGGCAACTTTGCCCCTAAAAATGTACTGAATAGTAGAGGGACATATTCGGCGGGACAAGCTGGACGGGTGTGGTAAGGAAGCATATACATCCTCCCACCCCAACTGCAATATCAATTTGTCTGCCATGCCCCTTGCTTGTTCCTTGACAACCGAATATACGCTGTTACAGGTACTTCATTCTGTGTTCCGAGCGGCAGATGGGGCGGCGCGGTGACAGGCGGCCTAAGGAGGTGATGGATCCAGGCTGTCCGAGCGATAAACGCAACCTACGAAACCGGCTGTGGCAGGCCGGACGCGATAACGACGCAGATCATAATGGTACTTCTTCACAGCTTCCTAAAGACTTGGGGAGAGTTCCTGCGGCGTTTGCTTGCTCTGGCAAAGCGGCGGCGTATGCGGGACTATGATGCGGTGACGCTATCCGCAGCCTGTAACAGCCCCGTCCTTATAACAGAAGGACTTGCCGGGGTGCGTGGCAAATACGGCAGTAAAATCGAAATCAGATATAATGGGCCGGATTTATGTGTGTAATAACCATAGATCCGACCTATTCATGTGGTTTTGATAACACAGTTTTCAGAAGGGAGTTGATACTATGGAATTGAATACCATTGTCAGTGAAGTGGGTACACTGGTAGACATTCGGGATGTCTCTGTCAACAAAGAACTTTCCCGTGATGAACGGATTGCAGAATTCGTTCAGCAAATCAAAAATCCATACCATTTTAAGTGTGGGCGTTTTACTGTACAGGCCAGCTTTTCTGCTGAAGGTGCTACCCTGGAAGAATGTATCAAGGGTATTTTGCGATAGGTGCAATTTTAAGAAAGGGGCTGACTTTTCCGTAAAAGCATGGTAGAATAAGAATCGGAAAAGGAATTGAATATGGCATAACCACACTTCTTGAATTGCGGGGATTTTTCTGTGCAACGAAAGGAGTGTTTTTTTATGCAGGTTTACAAAGCGATTAAGTACATCCGTCTTTCTTATACGGATGATAAAACAGTAGAAAGTGACAGCGTTGCTAACCAGCGGCGCCTGATCGATGACTACATAGCCCGACACCCGGAAATTGAGGTTGTGGCAGAAAAAATTGACGATGGTTATAGTGGTGTTTTGTTTGATCGCCCGGCATTTCAGGAAATGATGCGGATGATCGAACAAGGCGAAGCTAACTGCGTGATTGTCAAAGACCTCTCCCGCTTAGGTCGTGAGTACATAGAAACAGGCCGTTATATGCGCAGGGTATTTCCAGCCTATGGAGTGCGTTTTATCGCAATTAACGATAATGTGGACACGGAAAATGACGCTGCCGATGATCTCACGGTTTCTGTCAAAAACATTATGAATGAGGCTTACTGTCGGGATATTTCCGTTAAGACACGGAGCGCCCTGGAAGTAAAACGGCGCAGCGGGGATTTTGTAGGTGCTTTTACCATTTATGGTTATGTGAAAGTCGGCGATAAACACAAGAGCTTGGAAGTAGACGAATATGCTGCTAATGTTGTGAGGGATATTTTCAGAAAACGGCTGGAGGGATTCAGCGCTTCCCATATAGCGGATGAACTGAACCGATTAGGAATTCTTTCGCCTTTAGCGTATAAGCGCAATCACGGAATGCCTCATGCAAAAGGTGGCTATACAGACCGAAAGGATTGCAAATGGTCTGCAACTACAATCATCCGCATTTTGCAGGATGAAACTTACACCGGAACACTGGTCCAGGGCAAACAGACAACGCCCCATTTCAAATTAAAAGAGCGTGAGGACAAACCTTCTTCGGAATGGATTCGTGTGGAGGGAACCCATGAAGCGATCATACAAAAGCACGATTTTGATCTGGTGCAACGGCTCCGCAGGATTGACACAAGGACTTCTCCCAAATCGGATAAGGTTTACCTGTTTTCCGGTATTTTGATCTGCGGATGCTGTGGCTGCCGTATGACCCGCAAGACGAACCGCTATAAAGACAAAGAGTATCACTATTATTACTGCCCGACCGGCAAAAAGAATGGCTGCACATCGTCGGTCATGCTGAAAGAGTCGGATCTGATTGAATGTGTGCAGGACAGTTTGAAAGGACATATTGAAAATGTTGCTTCTCTGGATGCCCTGCTGTCCAGTATCAGTCAGGAACGGATCAACCGGGAATTGGCGCAGGAATATGCCGCACAGATCAGAGTAAATGAAAAGCGTGTGGCACAGACCGAGGGCTTTAAGGCAAAACTCTATGAAAATCTGGTGAGTGGAATTCTGACAAAGGAAGAATTTCTCTCTTATAAGCGAAAATACAATGCAGATATTGAACTGTTCCAAAAGGCAATCGCTGAATGGAACGATAAACTTACAGATGTATTGGAAAACCGAAGCGAACGAAACCGTTGGATCAACCATTTTATGAAATTTTCTACTATGGAGGATATTGACCGCCGGGCAGTCATGCAGCTTATCCGAAGCATACGGGTAATGGGTAAAGATGAACTGCATATTGAATTTAATTACCAGGATGAATATCAGAAAGCAATCTCTTTGGCTGAACAGATTGCTACAAAAAATGAAGAAAGGATGGTGAGCTAAATGGCAAGAAAAAGCAGAAAACAGACGGCAGCTCCTATGCCGGCACCATCTTTGTATGTACATGTGGCTCTGTATATCCGTCTTTCTGTGGAGGATAACAAAAAGCGGGGTTGCTCAGTAGAAAACCAAAAACTGGTACTGAATGACTTTCTTTCGGATAAACCGGACTTCGTTGTGTATGATACTTATATCGACAACGGAGCGACAGGGACAAATTTTCACCGCCCTGGATTTCAGCAAATGCTATCTGATATTGAAGCAGGCCACATTAACTGTGTGATTGTTAAGGATCTTTCCCGATTAGGGCGAAATTCTATTGACACAGGTTATTATATCGAACAGTATTTCCATGCTCATAATGTTCGCTTCATTGCTGTTACGGATCAGTTTGACACAGCGGATTCCGGAAATCTTCATGGTGGTATCATGCTGCCTTTGAAAAATATGATCAATGAAGCCTATGCTCTGGACATTGGACGAAAAATCAAAGCACAGGCGCGGCAGGCTATGAAAGATGGCGACTATATTGGTGCACGGGCGCCTTACGGTTACAGGAAAGACCCGGATAATTGCCATAAACTTCTGATTGATGAAAATACTGCCCCTGTGGTAAAACAGATTTTTGAATGGGCACATGAGCATGTGGCACTGAACCGGATTGTCCGCAATCTAAATGAGATGGGAATTCCGGCACCGAGCCATTATAAAAAGACCACTGGCGAGATTACCAGTCCGGGACTGATCGGAAGTGGCAAATGGCAGACCCGCACAGTGATGAAAATCTTAGAAAGCGAAGTTTATACAGGCGATCTGGTGCAAGGAAAAACAAAGATTGTAGATCATCAGCAGGTCAAGGCTGGAGAAGATAATCTGATTATTGCAAAATGCACCCATGAACCGATCATCAGCCATGAGTTGTTTAATGCAGTTCAGGAATACAGAAAACAGATCTGTGAAGAAAGCAAAGCAACTCCAAAACGTCCCTACACACCAAACATTTTCAAAGGTAAAGTGTTCTGTGCTGATTGTGGCAGAAGCCTTCACAGGCAACGCGCCGAGCGCCGGAAAGGACCCGACACTTACTGGTTCCACTGCCTTACAAACAGCCGGGTAGAGAAAGATAGCTGCAAAGGTGCGATGATACAAGAGAAAGAACTGATTTCTACTGTTACGGCTATTCTTGAAAAAGAGCTGACAGTTGCGCTGGGAATGTCGCTGCCACTCTTTCAGTTGGAGACAAGACAAAAACAGGAAAAAGATAAGCTGAAAATTCAGATGTCGGCCAAACGGCAGGAAATTGAAAAAACACGCCGGCTGATCCGTGGCCTATATGAAAATTTTGTGCAGGGTATTTTGACAAATGACGAATACTTTGAATTGAAAGCGGATTATGAACATGCTATCAATGCTCTGTCTGGTGAGATTGAAGTATTTGAAAAATCTATGGACTCTCTGGACAACCAGCTTGCCAGATACCGTGCAATGGAAAAGGATGCAAAAACACTGGCACAGGATCACGTACTGACTGTAGAACTGATCGAACGGCTCATTGAACGAATTGAGATAGACCACGAGCGGAATATTCATGTGACCTTCCGTTTCAAAAATGAATTTCAGGGAAAGGCGGTGGAACCGTGCGCAACTATGTGATTGCCCTTTATATCCGTCTTTCTGTGGAAGATTTCAAAACTGAAAGTTTGAGCATACCAAATCAAAAACTGATTCTTCGTGAAAAAGCTATGTCTCTGCCGGAATGGGATGACAGCGAGATTTTGGAATTTATTGACAACGGTCATACGGGGACAAACTTTGAGCGTCCGGCGGTGCAGGAACTTTTAACAATGGTTCAGGCCGGAAAAATCAACTGTATTATTGTAAAAGACCTTTCCCGATTTGGACGTAACAGCATTGAAACCGGCTATTTTATTGAGCGGGTATTTCCTCTTTATCACACCCGTTTTATTTCCGTCAGTGATGATTTTGACACAGCTAATTTCAAAGGTGATACCGGAGGGATTGATATTGCTTTCAAGTATCTTATCAGCGAGTGGTATAGCCGGGATATGTCCATGAAAACCAAAAGTGCAAAATACGCAAAGATGCGTCGTGGGGAATATCAGAGTGTCATCTGTCCTTACGGCTATCGCAAGAGTGCAGACGGACGTATGGAACCGGACGAGGATGTTGCCCCGAATGTGCAGATGATATTTCAATGGGCGTCTGAAGGCAACACCGCAGCCGAGATCACAAGAAAATTGTATGCCATGAATATCCCCACCCCTGGGGAATATCGCAAACTTAAAGGCAAGGCCTATTACAATGTTTCCCGAACAAACGGCGTTTGGAGTACATCAACGGTTCTGCGTATTTTAGAAGATCAAAGATATATCGGTACCTATGTAATTGGCAAGAGAAAGGTAAAAGAGATTGGCAGCCGACATACACAGTTAAAGGATGAAAGTGAGTGGTTCAAAATCCCGAACCATCATCCGGCTATTGTAAGTGTGGATCTATTTGAGAGAGCCAATGCTTCAATTAAGCGTTTCTCTCTGTCAAATAAAAAGCCGCGTGATTATCTGCTCCGTGGTAAGGTATTCTGCGGATGCTGCGATCATGCAATGTCTCTACGAAATGGTGCGTGGTTTTATTGCCGTCATTCCGAGGTGGCTGAAACGCTTCCTTGTCATGGTGTGCGCATAAAGATGGCAGATCTGGAGCAGGTTGTATTTGAAACAATTCGGGCTCAAATGTGTCCGGCATTGGGAATTGATAGCAATAAGGATAAATTGGATTTGCAGACAGTCCAGCAGACCGAACATGAAGAAAAACTCCGTTCTATTCAAGATAGCAAGCGGTATCTTTATGAGCAGTATGCACTCGGAGAGATTGATTTGGAAACCTATCGGACACGAAAAGCGGTTTATGACACGGAACTGGTACAAGCCAAAAATGTTCATGCTGTCATCACTGCACAGACAAAGCAGATAAAAAGTGATTATGAGATTAAGCTGAAACAACAGGAAATTGTGCAGAAAGTCGGAAACGCCAACATGCTGACAAAAGCTCTGATTGACCGGCTTATCAATAAAGTTTACGTCTTTCCAGGAGATCGGATTGAGATTGAATATGCAACACAGGATTTCTTAGAAACTAAGGAATCCGAAAAGGAAGTATAACCGTGAACACCCATTTGAAACAGCTATGGGCAGCTATGAAGCTGCCCGAAAAACTGCAAAAAAAGTTATAAATTTTTTGTCGTGGGCTTGACATACGGGTGGCGCAGCTCGTACAGGCTGCATGGTGTCAGACCGTTGGCGGCGCAGTAGATTTTCCAGCGGCGGTAATAGTGCGGCTCGCTGGTGATGCGAAACACGCTGCCGACGCCGCCGGTGCTCTCCCGCTGATCGTCCAGCACCCGCCGGGCAAGGGCGGACACAGTGAAGGAACGCACCGCGTTTTCGTTCTTGCCGCGTGTCTGTTCGCCCTTGATGTTGACAGAACGGCAGATATGGACGGTATCGCCGCGGATGTCTGCCCAGTCAAGCCCGATCACCTCGCCGGGGCGCAGGCCGGTTAAGACCTGAAAGCGGTATGCGTTGATGTATTCATCGGGCACAGTCTGGCCGTTGTATGTGGTCATGTCGGTGTTGAACAGCTTCACAAGATCCGACGGCTGCAAGACCTGTTTGCCCTTGTACCGCGCCCCGGCGGGGATGTGCAGCGCCTCCGGGTTGAAGGTGGACAGCTTGCACAGGCGGCAGTATTTGAAGAAGGCTCGCATATCTGCGCACAGGCTTTTGAGCGTCTTTTTGCTCTTGCCTGCTGCATACGCTTTGTTTACAACTTCCTGCACGTCCTGTTCAGTTAATGAGGTAATGCGCTTATTGCCGATCATCGGCAGAATCCAGACTTTCCAGCGGCTTGCAATGTTGCGGCAGTTGCCCGTGCTGGTCGTCTCCTGCATCGTGGCAAACCACCGTGAGTACAGGGCGGCCACACGTTCCCCGCGTGGGTTTATGCCGTCGTCAAGCCATGCGTCCGCCTTGGCGTTGGCTTCCCGCTGACCGGTGCGGCCCGGCTTGCTGCTGTAAAAGCTCTTGCGCTTGCCGTCGTGCTGGACGTCGATGCGCCACATCTTGCCTGTCCAGCGGGCTGTATTTGTGCGTTTACTCATAAAATAAAACCTCCTTTGGGTACACTTTGACAAGCCCACCCGAAAGAGGTATAATAAGCGTGTTTGGGGGCTTATTCCTCTTTTGGGGTGAGCATCTATTCAAAACCGTTCCCGGTTGCCGCCGGGGGCGGTTTTTTCTGTTTATAAGGGCTACGGTTACTTTTTCAGCCGCTTCTCCTGTTCGCGGGCAAGCTGCTTGACGCTCTTTTCCGGCGTCGGCAGGTCTTCCGGCATTGTGCCGCCCAGATCGGCGATAGTCTGCCGCACCTTGGCCCCGACTTCGTAATGTGTGAGGTTGGCAGCTTGCTTGCCCTGCACATTCTCCCGGCGGAGCTTTTCGTCGGTCTGCGTGGCACGGAAGAGGTTGGCGGCAAGCTCGGTGCTGCCCATATGGTCTAGTATGTCTTGGCTTTTCTTCAAGCCTTTGCGCTGCTTGATTCCTTGCGCTGTCAGCCCGCCGTACAGACCCATGTAGCCATAATTCTGGAAGGTTGCATAATCGAGCGAGGTCTCGACCCCGGCCATTTGTGCGGCCTCGGCCAGAGACTTATTGTGCCGCTTGATCTCGTCGCGGATGGCAAGGCGCTTTTGATCCTCGGTCAGTTGGTCGTAGTTGTCTACGAGTTCCTGTTGGCGGGTCTTTACGGCAAAGTAGGTTTGCCCCACAGCTATGATCTGTTTGCGCGGGTCGCCGTTCATCACGATTAAGTAGCAGGCATAGCGGGAGAGCGTAACGTCGTCGATTTCGCGCTGTGTCCCAGAGCCTATATCAACCATTTTGTTGACGTCAACAAAATGGTCGTCAACTTCATTTCCAGAGGCAGAACAGGCCGCTTTTGCCTTTTCTACGACGGCGGAGAAATTGCGCCACTCTGTGTATTCAAGAGCCTGCTGCAACTCCCGCGCATACCAGAATTCTTGACCGTATTCGTTGATGTGCTTGATGTTCTCGAAGGTTGCCTCACTGTATTTTTCAATGTCCGACATGTTATCAACTCCTCGACTGTATGAGATAATTCTAATTTGCTCTACCTATCCGGCGGGGCGCTTTTGTGCAGAATGACAGCGCGGCGGGTGTGATCCGGCGCGGATCGGGGCGGCAGTGTTGGCAGATTGCACAAGTGGAGCGCGGGAAAGCGGGGCGACGGATCCCGGTGGGCGGTCTGACTGCCTGCATTTACACTATACCAACTTTTTCGGTGGGAACATTTTTGTTCGGCGGGGCACAGTTGGTATAGTGTAGGAGGATGCGAAGGTTCATAAAACATATGTAGCCTTGAATATTTAATCTTTTGTGTTTAAGTTATCTGCTTCATCCTCATCTGCGGATGCAATAATATCAAGAATATCAATGTTGGGGGGACTAGAATTTTCTAGTTGATACTGAGGTATTTGCGTTAGTTCTTGGACACGTTCAACTGCTGTTTTTTGTCCATATTCGTTTAAAAGGGAAAATGAGTCCCACAAATCTGCTGCATGAGGGAATTCACGTAAGACCTTATCAAATATTTGTTGTTCTTTTATTGCTTGTTCATATTGTCCATGAATAACACGAGATACATAATTTTCTTGTTCTTTTGCATCTAAAGGATACGAATTTTTCAGAAGTTCACTAATATTTTCTCCAAGTGCCAATGCAATACGCCCTAGCGTTTCGGGCTTCGGCTCCCTTGTCCCAGATTCATATTGACCATATGCTTGTTGACTTATTCCCATAATGGACGCAACCTGCTTTTGTGTCATGCCCTTTTCTTCTCGTATTTTTCTGATTTTCTCGGCGAGCGTCATAATAACACCTCCAAGCACACTATAACATATAAAAAGAAAAAGTACAAGATTTTTCTTTTGCGAATGCGTTGGCACAAGAATTATCTTGTGATATACTTTTTACATACAAGATTTATCTTGTTAATAGTGAAAGAGGTGAAAACAAAATGCGGATTGACAGAATCAAACTTATTGCCGAGATGGCACGGCAAAACCTGACCGTCAAGAAACTAGCCGAAAAGGCTTGCGTTTCTCGTATGACGGTTTCGTCTGTGCGCAGCGGCAAGAGTGTCAACGACAACAGCGCCCGCCACATTGCCCGCGCTCTCGGCGTTGAGCTGGACGCATTGAAAGAGGAGGTCTAAAAACCGCGTGTTTTGAGGGGGTAACACGCAAGGAATGAAGTTATACACCCCCACCCCGAAAAAACCTTGCAAGTGCCGATTTTCAGGCGCTGGCAGGGTATTACATGAGAAGGTGCATTATGGAAGTAATTACAGATCAAGAATTTTTAAAGCTTTTCCGCGAACTGTCGGACGAGGACAAAGTCGCATATATCGCCGAGCTGAGGAAACTGGCAGGAAGGAGCACAGAACAATGATTATGTTGACCGATGAAATCGGCATCACCGCCGATTCGATGCAGTACATTGTCGGCAAGCCGACACAGCAGCCCGGCAGGGGCGTTAGAATGATGAACGCCCGGTATTATGTCGATCTGGGCGCGGCGCTTCGTGCCGTCGTGGCTGATTGTGTCCGCGCAGGCGTGGCCGATGGCAGTATTACCGAGCTTCGGCAAATCGTGACCGAGCAAGCCCGGCTTGAACAGGAATTTTCCGAGAAGTTGAAGGGAGTGTATATTTGATGGTGATTTATGCCACCGAGTACGAAAAGCGGCTGATCGTGCAAGCCCTGCGCGATTATGCCCGGTACTGCCCCGCCGGGGCACAGGAACAGGCGGCAGAACTGGCCGCCGAAGTCGAACAGGCTTACAGGCCGTAAGGAGGTACAACCCATGTGCAAACCGTTCTACAATCTGCGTGTGCGTTTCGCCCAGTGCGAAATGTCACAGAATGAAGTTGCCCGCGCCGCCGGTATGGCGTCCAGCACCATGACCGCCCGGATGCAGGGCAAGCAACCCTTTGATGCGTGGCAGATGGAGAAGATCGCCGCCGCGCTGGACATCAAGCCGGAGGAATACGGCAAGTATTTCTTTGATCACGGAAAGGCGGTGTGATGATGGCGCGAGATTATATGTGGATCAATGGCGAGCGCGAAGAAATGATCTGCGCCTTGCCTGATGAGCAGGTCGGCGAACTGTACCGCGATCTTTTGCGCTACATGGCAACCGAGAAAACGCCGGAGACATTCAGCACCCCGGTGGTTAAGCAGGCTTTTGAAACGATGCTGAAAGACGACGCCGAAATGCGCGGGAGGTTAGACGATGGCACGACGCAGAATGTTTAGTCTTGATGTGGTCGATACAGACCGCTTTCTTGATATGCCCAGCAGCACACAGAATCTGTATTTTCATCTTGGCATGAGGGCAGATGATGACGGCTTTGTAGCTTCTCCAAAGCGTATTACCGCACTATGTGGGTGCGGTGCCGATGATTTGAGTCTGCTAATCGCAAAGGGCTATGTGAAGCCCTTTGAAAGTGGTGTAGTCGTTATTATTGACTGGAAACGAAACAACTTGATCCGTCCAGATCGGTACGTTCCAACGCTGTTTACAGAAGAAAAAGCACAGTTGACATACCAGCGGTAAACCAAATGCCATACCACTGGTAACCCTAGTATAGGTTAGGTAAGTAGAGTATAGATAAGGGTAAAAGCTCTACACGGTAAGAAGGGGTATGGGGGAGAACAAATCGGCATACCCCCACCCAGAAAAGCAGACCGCTTTAGTTGCCCATAGAACGATACAACGCCAAACAGACAGACAAAAAGCACTGATTTTCTGACATATCCTCCCCCAAAACTGGCATACCTCCCCCAAAAAATCCGACACACCTATTACATCGAACAGAACAACATACAATGCAGGACAACAGAAAAAAAGCCGCTTTGAGTGCAGCGAACACCCAGAGCGGCAGGCGGTAAAAAGCGATTGAAGAGCGCAAAATTACCGCCTCTATTGTACCCAAAATGGAGGAAAAAAGCAAATGAAAACTGAAAAGACTATCAACTTAACCGCCTACACGGTGGAATACATCGACCCGCGGGAGCCGAAGCCCCGCACCGTGCGCACCGAAACCGTCGTGCTGGACGGCGGCAAGATCAGCGCCTTGCACCGCTTGGACATCAACCCCGGCGGGTACATCACGCAGCGCTTCGATCGCAGCACCGGCTACACGGTAACCGCCGCGCGCAAGGGCGAGAGCCTGACCGCCTGCATTGACCTTGCCGAGCTTTGGCAGCAGACCACCGCACAGAACGAGCTCGCCGCCGTAAAAGCCCAGCTTGCCGCCGCTATGGCGCAGCTGAACAGCGCAAAAGAGGTGAAGCTGTAATGACAACGCTTGAAGAAATCCAGATGGAAGCCAGCAGCCTTACAGCGGAAAACGTGCAGGAAGTTCTTGCCTACATACACGAGTTGAAAACCCGCCGGACGGTACAGGAGGCAGGCATATGAAAATCAAAATCACCTACACGGCAGCCGAGGCCGCCCGCTTTGAGCGTATCCGAGCCGACCTGATCCAGAGTATGCCCGATGCGCGGCAGCACACGAGCACCGCCCCCGGCGGGGTGCTGATCTGGTATCTGAATGCTTGCAAAAAGCCGCGTGATATGGTAAAATAGTAAATACAGAGTACCGCCGATAGGTAGGCCATACAGGCGCAGGGAAAGGGCTTAGAGCCTCTCCTTGCGCCTGTTTTTTTGCTGTAGAAGGGATTGTTTGCCGGGCGTTTTTCGGGTTTTAGGCTCTTTCCCTGTGCTTATATGACCTAGGCGCGATCCAGCCGGGACACGCCGCTATAAGCCGACAGCAAAAAAAGGAGTTTTTACCATGTACGGAATGCAAATTGACACTATCAAACTAGCGTTGCAACGATACCGCACCGCATACCTTGACGCGGAGGCGAAGAAGAAGAACGCAACGGACAACTACCGTCAGAATATCATCTGGAAAGTAAAGAGTGATATTGAGGCACAGCTTGCCCAGAAAGCCCTTGAACAGGGCGAGAAGGTACGCGCAGCCGCCGCCGAGATCATGCAGCAGATCGGCACCGGGGCCCGCGCTAAGGGTGCAGACCTGACTGAGGACTACCAGCTGTTGCAGAACCCCGCCTTTGATCTGGACGAAAAAGACCTTGAAAGCATGATCGAGCGTAACAAGAACAACTCGACTATGATCCGCGCGATCCGTGGCTATTTGAAACAGCACCGCATGGCGCTGGCCACCCCGCCCACCGAGAAGGACAAGCTCGACGCAATCCGCCGCATTGAGCTGGACGTGACCGATGCAATGTATAACACCATGTACATCGGACAGCTTAACCAGATGGCGGACGACTTCGACAACTTTTTTGCACAGCAGCTGGCCGTTCTGAATGGCGAGTACATCGACGCGCCGTGGCAGCAGTAAGGGGGAAGTACTATGTCTATTCTTGTAAATGCGCAGAACGTAGATGCACGATATGCCCCTATTCTGGAGCCGAACCTGTTCTATGAATCCGTTTTCGTTCCCGATGTCACCTATACCGACCAGTACCAGGAAGGGGCAGCCGGTGAAATTCTGGTACACAAGCTGAAAACGACCCCGGTTGAGCCGGGCACACCTGGCCGCGACTTTACCGACGAAAAGGCCAGCGACGACCTGATCACGATTGCGATCAACAACAATTTTCAGAAGTCCAAGAAGATTTACGGCGTGCAGGCCGCCGAGGTGGGGATTTCCCTTGGTAATGAAAATCTGTCTCTTGCAATCAAGGAATGCAGCGAGGGGCGGCAGCTTGCGGGCGTTGCCTGCCTGATCAGGGAAGGCAACGCCGCCGCTGCAACCGATGCGGTCACAGACCCGAAAGCTGACGCCGTGGCAGTCCGCGCCGAGATCATCAAGGCAAAAGGCGTGGCGGACGTTGTGCTGTGCTCGCCGGGTTACTACGCCCTGATTCTCAAGCTGTCCGGCTCTGACTATACCCCGGACGCAAATGACCAGACGGCAGCAACCGGCCGCGTTGGGCAGTGGCTCGGCATGAACTTCATTGAGTGCCCGATGTTGGCGGAGGAAAGCGGCCAGTACTACGACTATACCGGCGCTTTGCGTACCGTAGATTTTACCGGGGTTGACTATATCGTGTATAACCACCGGGCGCTGTCCATTATTGACAGCGTCGAAGCGGCGCGCCTGATTGACTCCGAGTATTTCGCGGGCACGTTGGCGCAAGTCGAAATGAACACTGGCTACCGCGTCACGAATCCGGCGCTCGTCCGCGTCCGCAAACACAAAGCCTAAATCGAACAAAACCGCCGGGCGGCGCTGTGATGCGTTACCCGGCGATATTTGTTACCAGCGCCCCGCAGCGGCGTGTGCGGCGATTTTATGGGCGGGGAAGTATAAGTTTACATCTGCGCTGTGCGCCCTGTCTGGCGGGGCTTGCAAGCCGCTGATATACGCAGGGGGATAACATGAAATTCAAGTACGGCCCGCATTATGGCATTGATGCGGATTTTTATTGCATGGTATATGCCACCCTGCGCACCTGCCCGGCGGTACAAAAGCGGGCGCTGGAATTATGTGCAGAGATTGCCGGGGATCACGCCGCCGCGCTGCATGAGTGCGTGACGACCGGCGAGAGCCTGCCGGATGTGGAGCGGCGGCACGACTTGCCGCTGAACACATTGCAGAAATACACCCCGGCATTGTACCGCCGTCTGTGCGGTGAAAATGTAGGGATCTGGACGCCGCAGCAGTTGCCGGAATGGAGCCGGAGCACGTCGCAGAAACGCCATAAAACCGCCACGGGAAACGACTGATTTTTTGGACGTGAGAACGCGGAAAGTGTGCTTTGATTCGTAGAGAAGTTGTAGAAAAAACGGAGCAAATGCGGTGCAGGAACGGAGCAGAAAGCGTCGCGGTTATTACGGCGGTATACTAGCGCAAAATGGGCGCAAAAGTGGAGCAAAATTCACCGCAAAAGCACCGCAAAACCACTGCCTTTTAATCCCACAATGACGTTGTGTTTTTGCCTGTGGGTGATGGGTATTTCTCTAAAATCTTGTAATAATTCGGGATTTTATCGGGGCGTTCCCCGGCGTTGAGCCTGTGCAGCACTTCTATCTTTTCGTCAAGCATTTTCAAACTGTCGTGGTCGAAAAAGCGGTGTACAAGATAGTCCGAGCACTCAACCATAAGGCAATCTATTTCATCAAGTTTTCGCGCAATTTCAATCTCGGTCATGGTAAACCTCCAAAAGGTAGGGTGAAAGCATAAATGAAAACCAGCAACGCAGACAGGCAGGCCACAAACGCGGCGCTTGCCGCTTTGGCAGCCGCCGGGAACAACTACGCCTTGGGGCAGCTGTGGGATATAAACAAGGGCTTGATTCGCCGCCTGTATTGGCAATGGTACAGCACGCACGCGGCCACCGCCGCCGCGCACGGTCTGACTGTGGACGACCTCGACCAAGAGGGCTATTTTGCGGTACATTATGCCGCCCAGACCTACACCCCGGAAAATGGAGCCTTTACAACGTGGTTGACCGTAGCCATACAGCGGCAAATCGTGCAGGCGTTGAGCAACGGTCACCGGCGCAGCGTAACAGATGCAGACGGCAAGACGCGGCAGACCAGCGCCGACCCGCTGAACCACTGTACAAGCCTTGACACGCCGCTGGACGATGAGGAAGGCGGAGCCACTTTAGGCGACCTGTGCGCAGACCCGGCAGCGCTGGACGCCATACGGGACGTAGACGGCCGCGTATACGCCGACCAGCTGCACAAGGCCATTGACGCGGCGCTTGCCAAACTGACGCAGGAAGAAGAAGACGTGATCCGGCGTAGGTTTTACCGTGGGCAGAGTATGTCACAGATTGCGATCGCCCGCGGCGTTTCCTGTGCAGAGGTGCAGGGCATCAGCCAAAAGGCTATGCGGAAATTACGCAGCAATCAAACCTTGCACCGTTGGTATGATGAAATAGTACCACGGCACAGATAGGTGGTCAAGCTGACCCGCCGGGCGAAAAGTAAATTTTGTGCGGTATGCGGTAAAAAATGCGGTATAATGCAAAAAGACCACCCAGAAACAATCGTTTCTAGGTGGTTTTCTAGTATCGAGGTGACAGGACTTGAACCTGCGACCTCCGGGTTATGAGAAGTCTAAAATTTGTGCGTTACAGTGCGGTTTTGTTGGGTTTGGTGGTATTGCGTACCAAGGCTCAGAATGGGTTTTGTCCCATGTGTACAAAAGAGTGCTGCATCGTGCTGACCCGTTCCAAACCCTTTTGGGGGCAGTTTTGGGGGCAAATCTGCGAGACGGATTCAGACTCGCAACGCTCAAATAAATGCGCAGCCTTGGTTCCATTGAGAAATGTGGATACCAATATCACTGGGTTCTCGCAAGTGAAAAGCCCTACGAACCAGTATATAAGTTTTTTTCTCCAGCAAGAAGTTGTACGCAAACCAACTCTACACCATCCCCGCACACTGCCCCTGTCGCCGCGAGAAGCGCCCCTGTTTGGGCGCGTTCGCACCGCATCGGCGCGGTGCCCATCCAGTCAAATACCGCCCTAAATTTCCCACTTTCTGGCTATTTTTCACTAATGCAACATTTGCCTATCAGAGATCATGCTATATTCACTTTACTGCTTTTGTTTCGCCAGCAGCGCCGCACCGATGACCCCGGCACGGTAACCCAGCGTACAGGTCGTGATCTTCGTATGCTTTTGGGCAAAGGCATTGCCAAACACCATCGGTTCCACTGCTACACGCAGTGGCCTCAAAAGTGCCTCTCCCTGATTTGCCACACCACCCGAAAGTCCAATGACTTCCGGGAAAAAGATATTAATGAGGTTTGCTACTCCAACCGCCAAGTAATGAATATAATGTTCCACCACTTCCTGGGCCGCAATATCACCCTGGATCGCGGCATCGAAGGCGGTTCGTCCTGTGATAGTATCCTCCCGCGGGGCCAGCGTATGTAGCAGACTCTGCGGATGGGCACGGCACGCCTCTGCCGTCATTCGGATCAAAGCCGTTGCACTTGCGAGGCTTTCAAAGCATCCACACCGCCCGCAAGTGCAGCGGGGTGCATCGAGGCTGTCCATAATCACCATATGCCCCGGCTCTGAGGCTACACCGGTATAGCCGGTAAGAAGTTTTCCTTGCAGTACTACACCACCGCCCACGCCGGTCCCCAATGTCAGGATGACCGCGCTTTCTGCACCTTTGGCACAACCCGCCAGCGCCTCACCCAAGGCTGCTACATTGGCATCATTACCGATATAGACCGGCAGACCTATCCGACTTTGCAAATACTCCGCCATATCAAAATCATGCCAATTCAAGTTGTTAGAATAGAGTAACCGACCACGATCCACCGAACCAGGGCAACCGACACCGATTGCTTCCACCCACTCCCCCGAGGCCAACTCTGTGCAAAGCTTCACTATGTCATCGCACACAGCCTCGGACGAACGCGGGAGCGCCGTGGGCACTGATGCTTCTCGCAGGATTTTCCCTTCCTCCGTCACCAGCGCCGCCTTAATATTGGTTCCACCTAGGTCAACGCCCAGATATGCCATACCAAGTCCTCCTTTACTGCTTCAGGCTAGTTTCCGCTCTGATTCTCTTCGCGCCACAAAATCAATCAGGTAGGATGAGATCGTCACTGTGATGATAGAGTAGGCGATTCGTCGCGGCGATATATAAGACAGTGAAGCCCCCAGCACCACCAAATCCGTAAAAAGATACGAGGCAGACAATTTCCACCCGGTCAGTTTATTGATCACCAGTGCCAGCGCATCATCGCCGCCGCTGGAACCGTCCTGCCGAACAATAATTCCTACGCCGATTCCCACGAACGTACCGCCCAGAATAGAGGCGGCCAGTGGGCAAGCTGACAAATCCGGAAACATCGGTGGGAAACTCTCCCACAGGCGGTAGAATCCCGCCAGACTTATGCTGGATATTCCCGCCATCAAGACGAATTTCCATCCCAGAAACCGGAATGCCAGCGCATAGGAGAGAAAATCCAGCAGTGGAGAAGAGATCGAAGCCGGGATTCTCAGCCAATGATCCAGCAGAAGAACCAGTCCAATCACGCCCCCCTCAGTGATAGCCGCGCGGCGATGAATATTATAAATACCAAAGGAGAGGATTGCTGTCCCGACCATCGTCCATGCAAATTGCCGACAAGTGAGCTTGGACAGCAGCGTTTTTATTTTTTCCATACAAAATTCCAATATCTACACAAGCTGTTTGCCTACCTGCCCTGCGCTCTCTTCCTTAATCATTTTATGCAAAAGGATATAACAGGGAATTGCTACTATTGGCAGTGATACCAGCCATGCTGCACAATCTGTAATAAAGTAAGCTGTTTTTCCTATCACGCTCGAACCGATTGCAATTGTCACTACCCGTGCAATTAACTGGCATACCCCCGCTATTGCAGAGAATTCCGGGTGATGCAGCGCCTGTATTGCAACACGGTGAAGATACATTGCCGTCATAATCCCCATACCGTAGAGAATCATACGAGTCGCATCTTTAGCCACCTGCATAGCCTGTGCATAACTCACCGCATCCTTAGTTGAGAGAAAGAGCTTCAAAATCGGTTCCCGAAAGTGGAGTGTAACCCCCACCAGCACTGCTGTCAGCAGCAATGATGCCACTGTACACTGCAGAAGTCCTTGACGGATGCGCAGTGGCTTCCTTGCCCCAAGATTTTGACTAACAAAAACACCGAGGCTTGTCTGCACAGCCATAATAACTGCTTCCAACACACCAAAGATCTTACTCTGTGCTGAAATCCCTGCTGTAAAGGAGGATCCCAGTGCATTCATATTCTTCTGCACATATAGCCCACCGAACGCTATAATTACACTGTTAAAAAACATCGGCAGGAAAAGTCTCGTTATCTCTTGGAGAATTCCGAAATCCGGACGCAACTCCCCGAGCGCAAAGTGAAACTCCTCCCTTTTTGCACATTCCTCCAGCGCCAATACTGCAGCCACACCGCTTGCCAGCCAGGTGGCGATAGCGGCCCCCAGAACGCCTGCCCGGAATACCACCACCAGCAAAAGATCCAGCGCCACATTGGTGATTGTGGATGCTGTCATCGCGCGGAATGTGATTTCACTGTTTCCATCAGCGCGCAGCAGAGCCGTTGCCAAACTGAATGTCATACCCAGCGGAATGCCCAAGATATAAACCAGCAGATACTGTCCAGCACACTGGTATATATTCTCCGGGACATTCAGCAAGCGGAGGATTGTATGGAGCGTCAGTGCCAGTAGGATTGTTCCCACAAAGGACAATACAACGCCGTACAACACTGCATTTACAACGATTTTGTGAAAACCCTCGCGGTCTTTTTTCCCGATGCAGATTGCCGCCGGTATACTGAAAGCGTTGGCACTATCTCGGAAGAAGCAGTTGATCAGCCAGCAAACCCAACCTGTACAGCCGACTGCCGCAAAAGCTTCCACACCAACATAGTTTCCTATAACAGCAGCATCTATAATTGAATACATCTGTTGGAACAGATTCCCAAAAACAAGCGGCACAGAAAACCGAAGTATCTGTGCCGCAGGGATTCCCGATGTCATAATCACAGTGCTGCCGGATTTTCCTTTCCGCAGCTGTTTCATAAAGCAGGTCAGTGCTTCAGCACATCTTCGAGCTTATCGCCTTCCGCCAAGCATACGCAGAAATCCCTCTCGCGAACGAAATGCTCAAACCATACATAGAATACTTCCTTACCTGAATCCGCCACCAATGCATGATCCAGCCCGGCCGGAACATAGCTCCATTCGCCTGCCTTATGTTCCACTGCAGGTTCATCACCAATCGTCAACTTGAAGTCAGCATCGCCCAGACAGTAATTCCACTGTGCCACCTTCGGATGACCTTTTTCGACAGTGCCTTCCCCTTTGGCACGAACAACGCCAACCATGATGCGCCCAATATGCTCACTACCCAGAATCAGCCAAGATGTAGTGTGAGGTCCCTTGCAGTCCTGATCGTAAACCGTACCGTCCGTATATTTCATAAAGAACGGAACCCGAACATGACAGGCGTTATAGCTTTTCTTGTCCCACTCGTTCATCTCAATGACACTCATGATGAACTCCATGTCCTCTACTGCATGGACCGTATAAGGTTCCTTATCAAAATTCGGCACATAAAAGGATGGTTCTGTCACGCGGAAAAGATTTTTGCTCGATGTTATGTACCCCTTCCCCTTGCCCAGCATCAACAGCACCGTGTCATCTGCATGGAGTTCCGGCGAGATTTCGCAGCCCGCCTTCAGCCAACATTTATAGTTTCGGACTCCGCCTTGGTAACTGCCCGGCAGCAGTTCGACCATTGCAAACCCATGCTCATCAAAAACCTTCTTCATATCTGCTTCACGAACAACATATTTGTTCTCCATGGTACGATTCTCCTTTCTTACTCTGCATCCGGCTTCACAATAAAATCGCGGTCTTTACGAGTGAACTGTTCAAACCATACATAAAACACTTCCTTGCCCGGCTGTGCCACCAGGCTGTGATCCGGTCCGGCGGGGATAAAGCTCCACTCGCCCGCCACATGATGTACCGTCTCACCATCTACTGTCATATCAAAATCCGAATCACCCAGGCAGTAATTCCATTGATGAACGCTGGGGTGTCCTTTTTCGATAGTTCCTTCGCCATTAGCCCGCACAACGCCCAAAATCACATGCCCCAGCTGCTTGGAGTTCAGCACATGCCAAGAAGTCGTATGCGGCCCCTTGCAATCTTGGTCGTACTTAACACATTTGCTCAGAGGACGGAAATAGGGCAGCCGCAAATGAGATTCCTTAAAGTCTTCCCAGTCACAAGGGTACATATCGACCACGGCCATCACGAACTCCATATCCTCGATAGCATGTATCTCGTAAACATTCTTATCGAAATCCGGGAAATAAAAGCTGACTTCTTCCTCGATTGGGTAAGCATCCGTCTGGTCAGTCACATATCCTTTTCCCTTTCCGAAAAAGAAAAGCACAATCTTATCAGCGTACATCTTCGGCGCCACCTTGCTGCCAGCCTTCAGGTAGCATTTATAGTTGTGCACGCTACCATCATGGGAATCCGCCAGCAATTCTACACAGCCGAAACCGTCTTCATTATAGCTGCATGCCATATCTTCTTTGCGGGCAATATAAAATTTGCTCATAGTAGTTCCTCCTCATAATAATAAGTTTACTTTTCTTTATCAAATTTGATTCGCAGGGTTATGATTTCATATGGTGCCGCCTCAAAACGCACTTCTTGGCCACAGATTTCTGCTGCTTTCTTGGTTTGTTCTTGAAGATCGCACAATTCCGCCTCACATACTTTAAATCCAAAGCGGACAGCCGCTTTTGTGCGGCGGTTGTGGCATTCGTACAGCCGAACAATCACGCCTTGACCATCCTCTGCCTGTTTGATTGTTTCCAATACAATATTGGAATTCAGGCTTTCCGCCATGCAGAACTGCGGTGGCTGTACTCCACCTTCATTGGGTTTCCTAGCTATCCAAAGTTCAGTATTCAGCCGATAGGCCTCTGCCACTGTACCAGCCTGCTTCCAGTTTCCTTTGTGAGGCAGAAGTGCGAAGGTAAAACTATGATGTTCCTGGTCAGCAGTCTCATTGGGGAATACACCAGATTTCAGCAATGTCAGTCCGACTAATGTTCCCTTCACACTCACACCATATTTGCAGTCATTCAGGAAACTCACTCCGTAACCTTCCTCGGAGAGATCCATCCATTTGTGTGTCCATACCTCAAAGGCAGCCTGTTCCCAGGAAGTGTTGCGGTGTGTTGGGCGTTTAATATTACCAAACTGGATTTCGTAGGTAGCCTCATGAGTATGGATGTCCAATGGGAATAGATTCTTCAGCAGCATCTGGTGCTGTCTCCAATCCACCTCATACTGTAGATCAATCCGCGCAATGTTTTTGTACAAGATAACACTTTCGATGATATCCGAGTCTATCCAGCGCCAATGCAGTTTCAGTACTGCACGCACAGGCCCGTTTTCGGTAAGTTCTGCTCGCTGGAGATCATCTACTTCCCAGTACTTTTCTTCGTAGGATTGGTCGATATTCCAACAGTCATACCGTGCCGGGATATCCTCATAGCAAACAAGTCTGTTACCACACAGACCCTTCTGCAAAACTTCACGCCCCACGGTTTTGTCATACAGTCTTGTGAAACGGCCTGCTGCATTCAGTTCAATTCGGAAGAAATCATTCTCGAATACACTTTTCTCCGCTTGCTGCCAATATTCAGCGCACGGCACCTTCTCATACAACCGCGTTGTGCATCCAAAGGTCTGATATCCTTTAGGCAAAAGTTCCGCTTCCCAAATAACACTCCCGTCCTCTGCCCGCTGCGTCGGGATCATACTACCGTTCTGTATCAGCACACAGTTATCAGGCAGTTTCGCACTGCAAAGGAATTTTCCTGCGGTTCCGGACGGATTGTAAACCAACACCGAGTTCTGCGCAGCATCCACCTCACGCACCAGGCAGTTCATCGCTTCCTGTTCCAGCACAGCGGCACCGTCAGAGAGGGCCGCATATTCTCTCGCCGAATCCTCATACACCTCGTGTATGGCCGATCCTGGTAGGATATCGTGGAACTGGTTTCGCAGTAAAATCTCCCAGCAGGCATCCAACTCCTTTTGGGGATATTCCTGACCGCACAGTAGCTGCGTCATAGTGCGACCACTTTCGACAGCACTGATCAAGATTTCACTCTTGCGATTACTCCGCTTGTTGCGCGCCATAGAAGTGTAGATGCCTCGATGGAATTCCAGATATAATTCCCCCACCCATTCAGGTGTGCGAGGATTTTCTGCCACTTGTTTCTCCAGATGCCGGAAGAATTCCAGTGATGTACAAGGCACAACCTGAGGACAGCCAGCCAAACCGCGCGTCAATCGCTTCTCGTTCTCCAGTTCCTCCCGAGTCGGGCCGCCGCCGCCGTCACCAAAACCGAAAGCAACCAAAAAACTGTCGTTCAAATCTTTCTGCTGGTAACGCTGCCAGCCGCCCATCAGATGAGAAGGCGCCATATAGGCATTGTAAGTTGTATATCGACGATTCAGATGCTTGTCTGCCCAGGAAGGCATATAATCTCTTGCCGGACTCATGTGTGTGAGGACTTTTGTTCCATCAAGGCCTTCCCACCAAAAGGTGTCATAGGGAAAACAGTTTTTCTCATTCCACCCAATCTTGGTCGTCATGAAATAATCAACACCAGATTGTTTCATAATCTGCGGCAGCGCAGCCGTATAGCCAAAAACATCAGGCATCCAAAGCACACGGCTATCTCGTCCAAATTCCTCGCGGAAAAATTTCTTTCCGTATTGTATCTGCCGTACCAAAGACTCACCGGATGTCAGTACAACATCCGCTTCAAGGAACATTGCGCCCTCCGGCTCCCAGCGGTCGTCCGCCACACGAGACCGAATACGCTCAAACTGTGCGGGAGATTGCTCCTTCACATATTTGTACAGTTGCGGCTGACTGGACATAAAGCGGTACTGTGGATACCGATCCATTAGTTCCAAAACCGTGGAGAAGCTGCGGAGTGCCTTATCTCTTGTAACACTCAGCGTCCACTTCCAAGCTACATCGATGTGCGTATGTCCTACGCAGTACGCTTTCGCTATGCTCCGATTTTGATAAACCTGGTAATAATTTTCCTCTAGAAAAATATCAGCCTGATGTATTGAATCGGTATACACCGCTGAGTATGGATATCGGAACTCCACAAAGTCCAAGGACTGATTCAGTATCCGCACCATATCCAGATATAGCTTATCATCCCGCTCCAACAAGCGCAGAATTTTGTAAGGAACTTCCAAATCATAGAAATACTTTTCCGTAATTACATCTCGCGCTTTCAGCCGGCAATCCAACTTCAATGTTGGATTCTGATCGCCGGTAAACGCAGACAGCACCACCGTGAAATGCTCTCCACCCTTGGCCTGCTCAGTCAGTAGAATATCTCGATGGTTAATATCCAAGCCTTGCACAATGCGTCCATTCACGAAAGCTGTGAACTGCGGGTTTAGGGCATCCCACCCCCATTCCTCACCTTTCTCCCGTGGCTCTTCACGACCAGTGCGGACTTCAATTTCCACTGGCATCCCGGCAAAGGTTTCTGAAATATCCACTTCCATAGAGAACCAGAAATATTCCCGATGTCCGCCCCAGAGCGGTTCTGGGGGACAAACCTCCCAATCTGTTGTATTGATTCCCGCAGAAGGGTCGTATTGCTCCCGGGTCTTTTTCATACGAATGCCTGACACCGGCGTTTTTATTGGATAAATGCGCGTTTCCAGCTCCTGCAGCAGACGCTTTATGCGTTCTTCAACATATTGCATAGCTTTACCCCTTGCTTGCGCCCTGCATGGCAAATCCTTTGGACATGAACTTCTGCGTCACAGTATATAGAATGACCGAAGGGGCCATATACAACACCGAGTAAGCAGCCAACTGGCCATAAGCAATCTGACCATAAGCTCCAAAGAACTGATACAGCGTGATTGAGGCAGTAAACTTGGACGCACTTCCCAGTAAGATATAAGGCACGAAGAAGTTGCCCCAACTTCCAGAGAATGTATATACACCGACCATGCACAGGCCCGGCACCATCAGTGGTGTCACGATTCGACGAATGCCCTGCCACACTGTTGCACCATCCACCCAGGCTGCTTCTTCCAGATCGACCGGGACAGAGTCCATGAAATTCTTCATCATCCAGATTGCATAGGGCATGGATGCTGCGCTTTGAAATAACACCACGCCCACCCGGTTATCGTATAAATGCAGATTCAAGAATAAATTGTACACCGGAACCATAAGTGCTGTAACCGGCAGGGATGTCATAAAGAGGATTGTGAACATAAACATCCTCTTGTGCTTCAGTTCATAGCGGGAAAGCGGATAGGCCGCCAATCCAGCAAGTACGACCACAATTATTGCCTGCGACAGCGAGATGATAAGGCCGTTTAAAAAAGCCAGTTGGTTCTTAGCGCTTGTCAATACTGCGATATAATTTTCCAGTGTCCATTCCTGTGGTACCTTGATTGATTGTTGGGGATAGGCATCCACTGATGCCAAAACAACCCACAGCAATGGAACAACAAAAATTACTGCAATCACTACCAGCACAATATAAGGCAGGTCATGATCCAAAAATCTGCTACGTTTCATCTTTGTACCCCTTTGTTACACTTGATCCCGACAGAAGCGGGTATAAAGCACACTAAAAACAATGCCGATTACCAGAAGAATCATCGAGATTGCTGTACCATACCCCAACTGATAGCCTACAAATGCCTGGCGATACATATATAGTGGTAATGTCATTGTATCCATATTGGGTCCGCCGCCGGTCATTGTATAAATCAGCGTATAAACGCCAAGGGTAGAGAGTGTGTTTAGCATCAGGCTCGTCGAAATTGTATCTTTGACGACCGGCAAAGTAATGTAGCGCAGCACTTGCCAACGGTTAGCTCCATCAATAATCGCAGCTTCTTCCATATCATGGGGCACATTGTCCAGTGCTGCCTGATACATCAGCATTGAGAAAGCTGTACCATGCCAGATATTTGCAAGCACCACACAGAGCATGGCATGCTTATACAACCAAGCTATTTTTTTTATACCAAATACGGCAGTCAGTAGCGTATTCAAGGTGCCATTATCAGCAAAAAACGCATATAAGCACATCGCTGCGACTAATTCCGGCATAACCCAACCTGCCAGAATACAAGGTCCTACAGCACGGCGAAATCCCACTCGCGTGTTTTTCATCATGAAAGCAATGAAAAAGCCCAACAGCTGTTGACCGATGACGGATCCCAGCAGGAAGATCAGTGTTGCTTTGATGCTGAGCCAAACATCCGGGTTTTTGAACATTTTAATGTAATTGTCAAACCCGATGATCTTGACATCCTTAGCGGCTGAACCTGTCAGAGCCAAGTTTGTAAAGGAATACACAAAAGTCAACAGAATCGGCGCGATGAAAAAGATCAGCATTAAGATTACTGCGGGCCAAATCAGTATTGTCCTATGTACAAAAGCGAAACTATGCTTTTTTTTCGTTGCTGTTATCATTGCAGTCTCCTTCCAACTGGCATTGCACCCAATATTTTTCCTTTAGCTTAAATAAAAATATGAGGGACGGCTTGCAATATGGGCAGCCGTCCCTCATCGCAGCAAGTTGTCGGACACTGCCGCCTGATTACGATTTACTTACTGACAGTATGGTCTTCGCCAATCGCATTCGCAACATCCGTTGCAAATTTATCCATAGCTGCCTGTGGATCAGTGCCCGTAACAACGGACTCTACCATTGCGTAGATGTTTGCGGAAACGGTGGGGTAATTCTCGTCCTGCGGGCGGAATTTTGCATACTTAACAGATTCATTAATTTCATCAATGAATGCGGTGTCTGCATAAGGGGTATCCAGCCCTTCTCCTGTAAAGTGACTGTTGTCAGTCAGGACAGACAGATTACCATTCTTGACCAGATAAATCTCAAGCGCGGGATCGGTCACGGCATGCTTCAAGAAGTCAAATGCTGCATCCTTATTGGAGGAATTCTCAGGGATCGCAATACCCCAGCCACCAGACATCGTGGTATATGTATCACTGTCCTTAGTAGGCATCAACGCAACGCCCAGTTTCTCTTTGTAGTCTGCCCAAGGAGCAGAACCATCGGCATAGTAGTACTGCGGTTCCCAGCATCCGTTCAGGTGAATACCAACCTTGCCATTGGGCAGATATTCCTTAGCGCCGGTACCGGCTGCGTTACCGTTCAGAATTACAGAGAGCGGAGCGCCGAGATTTTCGTCATAAACAGTCTTGAAGAAGTTCAGTGTGTCGAGAATGCTCTCGCTGCTGGTGATAAACTTTCCGTCTTCCATCAGGAAATCATCACAACCAGAGAGCAGCATTTCGTAGGAATTCATCGAAGTTGCTTCACCTTCTGCAGCACCGGAGGAAAGCCACAGGGGTACAACGTCATCACTGGTATTGTCTCGAATCGTACGGGCTGCATCAAGGATATCATCCCAAGTCTTGGGTTGCCAGTCAGTAGGCAGGCCAGCCTCTGCAAAGACATCCTTGTTGTAGAACAGTAAGCGGGTATCCGTACAAATCGGCACCGTGTAGTAACTGCCGTCAGCAGTCTGGCCGCTGGCTTTCATGGACTCGATGAAGTAGCCATTATTCCACTCATCGAAATCTTTCAGGTAATCGTCCAGTTTCGTCAGATAACCTGCACTGACATCGGCAGCCACCTGATAACTATCCTCCAGAATAATATCAGGACAGGCATCTGCAGAAGAAAGGTTCAGCGCAATCTTTGAGTAGTAGTCGCCGGTGCTGGCTGTAATCGGCGCCAAATCGACCTCGACATCATACTTATCGCTCGTATAGCTGTCGGCGGCTTTCTTCAGCCACAGATAAGCCGGTCCATTCTCGCCCTCGCCGGGGTCGCGGAACATAATCGTCAGTTTGACTTTTTCCTTCTCACCTGTGGCAGATTCGGCAGCGGACGCTGCCGTGTCAGTGCTGTTGGTTGAAGCAGCCTCACTGGATGCTCCGCTGCTGCCACATGCCGTCATACTGCCGAGCACCATAGTCGCAGCCATCAAGGCGCTAATTGTACGCTTTTTCATTGGGATTCCTCTCTTTCTTGTCTTTTTCGACGGTTTCTTTCGTCCGCCTTATGTTATCTACATTGTACCGGGACAGAACTTTTCTGTAAATAAGAGCTTTTTAATAAACTTGTACAAATTTAATGGCATCCTGTGTATTCTTTATGTTTAAGTTTGTCCATTTTAAGACAAAATATACCGTGGCTCGATTTCCACGAACCACGGCTACAATCTTCGTCACCACACATAGTACTGACTAATTGTATACTGCATATCCCTCAGGCTTTCCATCGGTGTCCTACTACCCATCAACAGATTTCTCACTCCGGAGCGCATGGTTTCCGAAATAACCGGCCAGGATTGAAAGCTCCCGCCATATTGCAGACTCTGACGCCTAACGGGGCCCTCTATCCCTTCCGCCTCCAATTCCTGTCTCACATCAGTCCTGACAGCAACACCGTTCAACTCTGTAGCAACCTTCCGCACTTGTTCTTTTTGCATCAGCCATTCCAAAAAGTCATAGGCTGCTGTATCCGCGTTCGCTGCAACGACAATACTCTGAATCCCCATAATGTGGCTTTTTCCCTGCTGGATTGGCATCTCCACAACACCCCAATTCATCTCCGGATCCGTTTTCTCCAGGAATGGCACTTGGGTAGAACGATTCAGCATCGTGACAACAGCTCCTTGCGCAAACTTTCGGGTCAAATCTGTCTGATTCCAATCCAAACATTCGATAGGAAATGCTCCCATGCTCAACAATTCCGCTAATCCTTCCAGCGTTTCAGAACTTTCTGCCACACGCAGCGTATACAAATTAGTATTTTCACTTAGCAGCAGTTCTTGGAATTGATAGGACAATTCCTCCGTATCAGACGCCGCAATGGCAAACATTTTTTGCCCAACTGCGAGGGAGCGACGGGCATAATTCTCCAACTCCTGCCAACTAGCAAGGCTGGTCACCACATCTCGGCTGATCTTATCCTCATCGTAGTACAAATCGTAAGTCCAGCAGAGGAAAGGGCATCCGTACAGATTGCCATTGCCCGATGAGCTCGGAATCATATCTGCATCTAGCTTATCCGCAAGATTCGTCTGGTTCAGCCACACATCAATGTCCGCCAAAATCCCGCGTTGCTCCAGCATGGGTATATACGCGTTATCCACTAGAATCAGATCCGCTTGTTCCCCATTCGCAGCCATCGATGTAATCGTCCGTTCATAGTTTTGATATGGAAGAAATTTCAATTCTACCCGAACGCTTTCATGCTCCACCATATAATCCTCAGTCAATGCAGTCAGCACTGTTTCGTAGTAGGGATTATCATAGGGTACAGCCATGCGGATTGTCGTTTCCTGTTCAATCTCCTGTGTAGCGTACTCTGCACTCGAACCGCAACCTGTCAGGAGAAGCCCCGCCGACAGAATCCATGATGCTACGGCCATTATCTTCTTCATAATGAACCCGCCTTAAAATTTTTTCGATACTCGGTAGGCGTCATGCCGCACTCACCGCGAAAGATCCTATTAAAGTACGCCGGATCAGCGTAACCAACATTAACCCCCACCTCCTGCATCTTGCGATCCGTATTGACCAGAATAAATTTAGCCTGTCGGATTCTATATTGCCGGATATAAGCGGAGAACGAAGTTCCCGTTTCCTTCGTGAACTGGGTGCTCAGATACTCTGGTGTAACGCCCATGCGGGCAGCAATCTCTTTCTGATCCAGCGTTTCCTGATAATGTGTCTCGATATAGCGCACAGTCTCTCCCACCAGTTTGCCGAGGTTCTGCTGCGTCTCATGAGCGCGCAGAAAAAGTGCCACTTCTTCAATAATCGCAAAACTCGCATCAAGCAGTTCCTTGCCGGTGACTGCGTCCAAAATACGATGCAGATTCAGATTTTTGAATACATTTCGGGTACGATTTCCATAAAACTCCTGCATCTGCATACCAACAACGCTAAAGAATCGGATCAACTCATCCTTGCGTTCAATGCTGCTCCCATCCTTTTGCCAAACTTCCCGAACAAGCTTTTTCGCTTGCTCCAGGAAAGCAGCGCTGTCATGCTGGAAGATGTGCTTTTTGATGTCATTTTCCAGTGCGGTGGGATATTCCCCTGTAGCTGGCGATTTTGCTGCAGCACTCTCGCAAAAGAATTCTTCGTTTTCCTGTGAAGTTTTGAGTAAAAGCTCTTTGAGGCGTCCAATTCCATCTACAACCGCATGAAAATTTTCTATCTGCAAATATGCTGCCGTGCAGTCAAAGGAACTGCGGATATCCGGTACCAAGTATTTAGCCAGCATATTTTCAAGCCGGGGCATCTTATCGCAGTCACCTACAATGCAGAACACGCCTTCGCGCGGTGCCAGTGGGATGATTCGCAGCGCCTCTAGGCAGAGTTCCTCCACTTCGTTGTGAATTGCATCTACAAAGCCGGTATAGAAAGCATCTTTGCTGCGGCAGTTATTCAAATGCAGAAGCAGCATAGCACAGGGCCGCTCCGGTGGTATGCGCAGCATCCAGGCCAGCTGTTGCAGTATATCATCGGTATCACCCATGCCCTCTACCAGTTGATTTAGCATATATTCCGCCGTTGGGGTGAATCTAACCTCCGAATAGTGTTTTTCCTCAACCCGGGCAATGCTCGTCCGCAGAACCTCCGGTGTAACAGGCTTTAGGATATAGTCACATGCCCCCAGCTGCAGTGCTTCCTGCGCATACTGAAAATCCGAATAACCACTCAAGATGATGAATTCTGCCTTGCACCCTGCCGTTTTTAGGGAATGCATCATCTGCAGCCCGCTCATCTTCGGCATCCGGATATCTGTGATTACTAACTCCGGTTGCATTTCCTGAATGTACGCAAATCCTTGTTCGCCGTTAGCTGCCACCGCGCAAAGCTCATGCTGGGTATGCTGACGCAGCATATTGCCGATGCCGTTGCGTGCAGCCGCTTCATCCTCTACCAATACTATTTTCATATTCCTTGTCCTTCCTCCACCGGGATATGAATAGACACCGTTAATCCCGTCGGTTCAGCTTTTTCGAAGGATACCCATCCGTCCGGACCATAATACATTTGGATTCTGGAAATCACATTGCGCACACCGATACACTTACCAGGCTGTACATCCGATGGAAGTTCCTCATTCAATTCCCGAATCATTTCCATATCCATTCCTTTTCCGTTATCGCAAACCTGCAGCACCAGCCTTCCTGGCCTTTCCAAAAATACTTCCACGGAAATGCGGTTTTCCTTTTCCTCCGTATCGGAGAAATCAAATCCGTGGAGCAGCGCATTTTCCACCAACGGCTGCAGCAGGAGCTTGTGGATGTGACATGTTTCCACTTCCTTTTCTACCTTGATTCGGCAGACAAAACCGTAGGCATAACGCCGCTGCTGCAAGTAGACATACTGCCGCAGGTGACTGATTTCGGTCTTGATTTCAATAATCTCACTGCTGCGAACCGAATATCGGAACAAATCCCCCAGATATTTTAGCATCTGGCTTATCTCGAACTGGCCATTTTCGACGGCCATCCAGTTGATAGAATCCAGTGTATTGAACATAAAGTGTGGGTTGATTTGCGCTTCCAACGCTTGAATTTCCGCTATCCGCTGTTTGTCCTTTGCCTCCTCCGTTCGCCGCAACAAAAGCTGTATCTTCTCCAGCATTGCATTCAGGTGGTTCGATATGGCGCCAAATTCATCCTTTCGCGCAACACCACTCCTAACCTTCAAATCCCCTTGGTTTGCCTTATCCATTGTGTCTAAAATACTGTCCACATCGCGTCCTAAGTGAAGCGAATAGCCCCACACCGCCATAACGCTGATGGCAATGAGTACAAGCGCCAGCGCCAGCGTTATCATGGTAGATTGCCGATTCATCTCTGCGGAGCCGCTCTCCTGCATAACGCTATAGATTTTCAAACGGCCGCCGTCCAGTGTATAGCAGGCCGAAGCCAGTTTACTGCTGTATTTCAGGTCCTTGGCAGCCAGCCGCAGCGCATCTTGCATTCCGACTGTTCCATTGCTATTCTCATTTAGCGTCTGCCCGATTGCGTCCTGCTGCGAACTTGCCAGCACCAGTCCATTCGCATCCGTTAAAAATGTCACCGTCTGTCCATCACCGTTTCGGGCATCCAGCATCTGTGCCACTGAGACTTCGTTGATATACAGAATCAGCATAGCAATATTCTGATTACTGGCGCCAGTGTAGTTCGGTATACTCTGCGACATGACCATAATCCGATAACTTCCGTAATCTTCTCCTTCTCTTAATTCTGTCGCGTTGTACAAAAATTCATGCGTTTCCATTGTCCTCTGAAAGATTGGCCTGTACCGTTGGTTCTCTGTAGGCACCACGAAGCCATACACGCTGGAGTGGGACACTTTATCCTGAAAGAGCATCTCACCGTTCTTGGTCACAATGCAGGCACCCAGAATATCCTCATAAGCGCTGATTGCATTATATAGTTCGGTTCGTATCCTAGTACCCGCGATTCGGTAGTTCTTGCTGTCCCAGAGGTTAAGATATCCAATGTTTGTCAGAATTGTTGTATTGGTACTAATCTCCTCTGCCACAATCTGATATCGCTCAGTCATTAGACGGATGGATTCACCGTCCGCCTTAGCTCTATTCTCACATTCCATCTGCGTATTATCGGTCAGAACCTTATTCATCGTCGTGTAGGATAACATCTGCAATACCAAAATAGGTAGTACCGAAACGCAGAGAATCATTACCATCAAGCGGACGCTGAAGGATTTGCAGCCTTTATATTTGTTTCTTCCCGGCAAACTCATTGCAAGTACCTCTCGCTTATCATTCTCTTTCCATTATCATAATGCGTACCGTATTTGTCAAGAGATACCGAACCATGCTATGTGTTATACTTTTCGTTTTTTATGCGCTTTATTGTTTTAATATCATTCCATCAGGGACTCAGGTACTTTATTGATTGTTTTCTCCGCACTATATCTTGACAAGCTGCCAAAAGCACTCGGACTATTTCTTGTGTTCGCATAAGATATTGTTTTCTCCATAGTTTGCCCGCATGATCTAAACTGATTTGCTTTGGGACTATTGGCTGGGTTTTAGGAAGTTTTTCTTTTTATGGGCAAAGTGAATCAGCGCTGATTCACTTTTTCGAGTCAAGATTTTTGGATGAATCAGAAGTGATTCACTCTGAAATTTATACGAATTTGCATGCTCATCGGGATTGATTGATATTGTTTTTGGATGGAGACGTGTTTCGCTAGCATAGCATGTGGTCATCCACATGCACATTTCTGGGGCGTACCCCAGACCCCCTGAGGTCGCTGTGCGTCAATAAAAAAGGCAAGCCGCAGAATAAAACGGCTTGCCTTTTATAAGGAAATTAGAACCACACACCTTGCAGGAATTTTATAACTACAAATTTCGCGAGGAAGGCTTATCCCCCAAGACCTTGCGCAACTACCACATGGCATTGCACAAGTGCTTACAGCAAGCTGTAAAAGAGCATCTACTGGTCTATAATCCCTGCAATGCCGTGACCCTGCCCGGCGGAGAAAAGCCCGAAATCGTAGTTTTTAGCAACGACCAGCAGCGGGCGCTGGTGCGGGCCAGCTACCGCCACCGCTATGGCGTGTTCATCCGGCTGGATTTGTGTACAGGGTTACGTATGGGGGAATTGCTGGCGCTGAAGTGGGAAGATATTGATTTTTCCACCGCCCAACTTCATGTTAGGCGTACCATCAACCGCCTTGCCAAGTATGAAGCCCACGACGGCGAAAACAAAACCGAAATCGTATTCGGTACACCCAAAACGAAAAACTCCCGCCGCATGATTCCGCTGACCCGCACAATGATTGACGAACTTACCCGCTGGAAGAATCTGCAGGCACAGGATAAGCAGCGGGCAGGGGACAAGTACCTTGACAACGGCTTTGTAGTGACCAACGAGTTCGGTCACTACATTGAGCAAAAAACCTTCAAGGACTATTACGACCGTATGCTGAAGGACGCCGACATCGGGCACTTTACCTTCCACGCCCTGCGCCACACCTTCGCCACCCGTGCGCTGGAACGAGGCATGGACTACAAGACCCTGTCAGCCATCCTCGGTCATTACTCCGTAGCATTCACAATGGACACCTATGTCCACAGCATGGACGAACATAAGCGGCACGAAATGGACAAGATGGATGATATCTTCGGGATGCAGTACAGCATCTCCGTTGAGAACCAGCCTTACCCTGTGCTTTGCACACTCTCGGCAGACGGCTGCACCGCCCATGTTCCCGACTTTCCAAAAATCACTACCCAAGCAGCCACGCTGGATGCCGCCCTGCTGGAAGTCAAGCAGCAAATCCAAAAAGCCCTGCGCCAGTACAAGAACCCGCCCATTCCTACAAAACAAGAACAAATTGTCGTACCGCAGAACAGCGTATTGGTACTCGTCAAAACGAGCTGACTACGCTGACCGATCCTATATTGACCTGCCAACTCCGCAAAATTTATCCACAAAAAGCGCCCGGACGGTTGAAAAATTCAGCCGTCCGGGCGCAGTCGTTTTGCCGTTTTGGGGTCATTTTGGGGTCAAAGTTACCAGCTTGTTACCACTTTTGCCATAAGGTAGAAAAAAGCTCGTTGAAACTTGTCGTTTCAACGAGCTTTTGTTGGTTACGGAGACAGGACTTGAACCTGCGACCTCCGGGTTATGAGAAGTCTAAAATTTGTGCGTTACAGTGCGGTTTTGTTGGGTTTGGTGGTATTGCGTACCAAGGCTCAGAATGGGTTTTGTCCCATGTGTACAAAAGAGTGCTGCATCGTGCTGACCCGTTCCAAACCCTTTTGGGGGCAGTTTTGGGGGCAAATCTGCGAGACGGATTCAGACTCGCAACGCTCAAATAAATGCGCAGCTTTGGTCTCATTGAGAAACATGAATACGAGCATCACTGGGTTCTTGCCAGTGAAAAGCCCAACGAAGCAGTATATAAATTTTACTCTCCGGCAAGAAGTTGTACGCAAGCACTACTCCACGGCACTCCCACACACCGCCCCTGTCGCCGCGAGAAACGCCTCTGTTTGGGCGCGTTCGCGGTGCATCGGCGTGGTACTCGTCCAGCCTAATACCACCCTAAATTCCCCGCTTTCCGGGGATTTTTTTATTTTACCACAAAGGCTTTTACCTAAACTGGATTTTCCTGTACAGGTAAATCCAACACAAATAAATACTAAATAAATAAAATACTAAGATACTAAGATACTATCGTATCCTATCCGTAAAACACAAAAAGTAGGATTTTTCCCACTGTGGTTTTGCTGCGATTCGTACAACTTAACACCAGAGAGTACAACTTACGATTGCATTTTGATTTTTGCCTATGTTATAATTAGATCAACAGGTCTTTCCCACCTTGATGGCCGCGTCAATCGCGCGGGCAGCCTCTTTACCGGCACCCATGGCCAGAATGACCGTGGCGGCACCGGTAACGGCGTCGCCGCCGGCGTAGACCATCGGGCGGCTCG
>ERZ791893.289-NODE-289-length-42999-cov-10.270981_pt1 | contig 42999 bp, 39 predicted proteins | sample MGYA00510154_ERZ791893 | MGnify/ENA primary metagenome ERZ791893 (study PRJEB30046, sample SAMN00792068) | human gut metagenome | study: EMG produced TPA metagenomics assembly of the A metagenome-wide association study of gut microbiota in type 2...
CGCATGCTCCGGGAGTTCGTGGATTTTGCCAATGTATTTAACTAACTTTCCATTTTATGCAGAGATGATTAACCTAATACACCAAAAGTGTTGGGTATCTTTTCTAATTGTCATTTGTCCGGCTGGTCCGAATGTCTATTGCTGTGTTCCCGTAGATGAAAAGCATTGGCGGCCTGCCGACGGCGTTGTTCTTCCAGTGCGGCATAGTGTTTTCTTGTGGTATTTACATCTTTATGACCCAGAACATCTGCTACCAGATAGATATCCCCGGTTTCTTTATAGAGTTCGGTACCGTAGGTACTGCGTAGTTTATGGGGCGTGATTTTCTTTAAGGTGGTTACCCGGGAGGCATATTTTTTTACCAGATTCTCTACGGAGCGGACGGCCATTCGGCGATTCTGCAGGGACAGGAACAGAGCATTCTCATGTCCTTCGGCTGGAATGATATGTTCCCTTTGCTCCAGATAGTCGAGCAGAGCGGTTTCTACTTCATCGCCGAAGTAGACGATTGCTTCATAACCACCTTTTCTCCGGATCTTGATGCCGCCGTTATTGAAATCCACGTCGTTAATATCCAGACCTACACATTCCGATACACGGATGCCGGTTCCCAATAGAAGCGTCAGGAGGGCAATATCCCGGAGCTTTGTTTTCTTGTGGTATTCCAGTTCCTTTTTGGTCAGCTTGGTGCCGTCCTCCACCTGATCTAACAGAATAGCCACCTCATTGGGTTCCAGACGGATGATCTCTTTTTCATGACGCTTCGGCAGAGGAACCAGTGCCGCTGTGTTTTTCTCGATACGTTCGCTCTGAAAATAGTAATTATAGAAGCTTCGAAGAGCGGCCAGTTTTCTTGCCTTTCCCCGTTCCTCGTTCGTAATATTTTTCCCATCCTTCTGATACAGGCTCATATAGTCCAGATATTCTTCGATATCCGTCCGCTGTACCATATCCAGAACTGAAAGGGGAAATTCAGTAATCTCCATTTTATGGCAATAACTGTTTTTCTCATGGAGAAATTCAAAGAAAAGTCGAATATCATAGGCATAAGCCAGTCTTGTTCTGGTGGAAGTATAAGGCTCAATTCCACGGAAAAAATCTCTGCAGAAGCTGGGGAGCGTATCCAGAACCTTGCGGAGTTTTAAGATATTGTTTTTATTCTGTTCATCGTGATAATTTTCTTCGTTAATGACTGCCAAAGTAATCTGACCAACCTTCCATATTTCCTCGTTGGATCGCGGTGAAAATACGATCCCTGACACCGGGATTTTCCCGATGAATCTGTTGTAATAATTCTTTGATGTATTCCCGCTTGGTATGTCCGTCTGCGGGACAGGGACTTTTGACCACGGGAACCTGATATTTGTTCACGAAGCCGATGACCTCGGCTTCCCGCATATAGATTAGCGGCCGGATCACCGTCAGTCCGGTTTTGTCCAGATGCGTTACCGGGGAAAAGGTATGCAGACGTCCCTCGTAAAAGAGGGAGAGCATCATGGTCTCCACAACATCATCCTCGTGATGGGCATAGGCAATCTTATTGCAGCCCAGATCCTTTATGGCGTCATTCAGAGCGCCTTTACGCATTTTGGCACAGAGAGAACAGGGATTATTTTCCCTGCGGTCTTCAAACACGATTTTGGCGATAGAAGTTTCTACTACGGTGTAAGGAATCTCATGGGAGGCACAGAGTGCCCGGATCTCGTTCAGATCCAGATTTTGAAATCCCAGATCCACGGTTACGGCATAAATGCTGAACTTCTGCGGATAAAATTTTCTTAATTCATTGAGTGCCAGCAGAAGAGTAAGACTATCTTTGCCACCGGAGATCCCCACGGCGATCCGGTCGCCTTCCTCTATCATATGATAATCCTCTACGGCCTGTCTGACACGACTGAGTACTTTTTGTAATGTCATAGTTTTTGTCATTCCTTTCGCTTCGCTCAAGGCACAAACAAGTTATGAAAAATGTTGTGCCCCTCCACTCTTTGATTTATAATTCTTTCAAGGAATAGCAATACACTACAGAGCACGGAAGGAGAAGTGGCGAATTTATTTCGACCCCGTATAGTTATATGTGCCGTCATCCTTACAAGCACAAACAAGTGGGACATTGAGCCCGGACTCTTATCATTGGTAATAAACCATGTTTATTCAGTCGCAGGATGACAGTCAATGTTGCTATTCCCTTTTTATTAAGGTGGTGATACTTAATGATGAAGTTAAAATACTCCATCTGCTGTGGACTTGATGTCCACAAAAATGTTATCGTTGCAACCATCGTAACTACCAATAAGGACGGCATATCCGAATATCTGCAAAAATCTTTTTCAACCATCAACTCAGATATTCAAAGGTTTCACAACTGGCTTATCGAGAATAATTGCTATCATGTTTGTATGGAATCCACCGGAAAGTATTGGATTCCTATTTTTAATTATCTCGAAAATGACATTGATGTCTGCCTTACACATCCGAAGTATGTCAAAGCCATTAAAGGCAAGAAAACGGACAAAAAGGATTCTAAATGGATTGCCGACCTCTACAAATTTGATCTTGTCAGATGTTCCTTTATTCCTCCAAAAGATTTTCGTCAGCTTAGGGAACTTTCCAGATACCGTTTCAAGCTGGTCTGCATGAAGTCTTCCGAGAAGAATCGCATCCAGAACTGTATGACCATTTCCAATGTCGGCATTGCCAGTGTTCTTTCTGATCCTTTTGGCAAGACAGCAACTGAAATCATCTCTTATCTATTGGAGCATACTGCCGATTCCATGGATGAAAAAGCTGTCCGCAAACTCATAAAGAAAGGGGCTAAATCCAAGTCTGATGAAATCATCGAAGCCATCAAAGGCTACACTATTGAAACAGATCAGGCTAAAAAACTAGAGCTTGCCCGGGGGCATCTTGGAATATCTCGATGATATGATTACCCAGACCGAAGTGGAACTCTATGTCCGCATCAAGCCTTATTACGAGTTCGTGGAGTTTGTCAGTACCATGCCCGGCATGACAGAGTTAAGTTCCACGATTGTTCTTGCAGAAACAGGCGTTGATATGGATATTTTTGATGATGCAAAACATCTGTGTTCCTGGTGCGGACTTTCTCCTGCCAACAATGAATCCGCTGGTAAGAAAAAGTCTGTCCGCATTGCCAAAGCAGGCGATTACCTGAAACCAATGATGGTTCAATGTGCCCTTGCTGCAATTAAGAGCAAAAAGCAGCCTTATTTTGCAATCAAATATGGTCGAATCAAAAAGCGACGTGGACACAAAAAGGCAATCATTGCCATTGCAAGAATGATGATGGTCTGTATTTACCACATGGTTTCAGAAAAGAAGCCCTTTACCCCTACTGACTATGAGGAATTGATGGACCCTCAGAATCATGTAGAGAGTGTCGTCTTGAATGAGAACAATGTGTTTGCTTACCTTGAAAGCCTTGGTTACGACAGCTCTAAGTTAGTGAAACGCAACGATAACTAACATTTTTTCTGCTTTCTATACTTGTAAAAACAGGGTTTTATGAACCCTTATATAAGTGCGCCCAAAAATCTACTTTATTTTTCACTCTTTTCTCCATTCGTTTCTTCTTATTTATTTTATACTTGCGGAGATTCTTTTTCAACCAAAACGACAGATTTCTTCTTGTGGTGAGGACAAAACCATAGTATATTAAACATAGTGAGTTACACAGAAAGGTGTGAGTGAATGAAGTACGATTTAAAAAATAATAAGTATTTTCGTTGGGGGGTAACGGCATTCTTAACCATTGCCGCCAGTATTTGTTTCTATTATCTGTTATTCCACGGAAGCAGTATCAAGACAGGCTTTCATACGATCATCGGGATTCTGATGCCGGTGGTATTCGGACTGGTGACGGCATATCTGCTGACCCCGGTACTTAATTTTATAGAAACCAAACTGCTATTTCCTTTGTGCCGGAAAATGAAGGTGAAGGAGAGCAGGAAGCGCAATTCCATTGTCCGTGGTATTGGCATACTGATCACGGCATTTTTGTTCGTCACCCTGATTTATAGTCTGGTTGCCATGATGCTTTCCCAGATTGTTCCCAGTATTGTAAATATTGCTTCCAATTTTGACACCTACATCAGCAATTTTACAAAATGGATCAGCAAGCTTATGGATGACAATCCGGAGCTGGGCAGTCAGATCACTTTTCTGATTGATAAGTATTCCGTAGAACTGGAGAATTGGTTAAATAACACAGTACTGACCAAGACCAGTCAGGTGATCATGACAGTATCTTTGAGCGTAATCAATATTCTGAAGAGTCTTTGGGATTTTATCATCGGATTCGTTATTTCCATTTATGTACTGGCAAGTAAGGAAAAATTTGCCGGACAAGCGAAAAAAATGGCCTATGCTTTCTTTGAACAGAAAACAGCCAACCGCCTGATCAAGAGTTTTCGCTTTACCCATAGCACTTTCATCGGATTTATCGGCGGCAAGATTGTAGATTCCTTTATCATCGGATGCCTGTGCTTTATCGGAACCACGTTATTGCAGACACCGTATGCGGCACTGGTCAGCGTGATTGTGGGTGTGACCAATATTATTCCCTTCTTTGGTCCTTATCTGGGAGCTATTCCCAGTGCCATCCTGATCCTTGTGGTGGATCCGATGCACCCTTTAAACTGTGTTTATTTCGTCCTGTTCATTCTGGTGTTACAGCAGTTTGACGGAAATTTCCTGGGACCCAAAATTCTGGGCAATTCCACCGGGCTTACCGGTTTCTGGGTGATTTTCGCCATCACGGTATTCGGTGGATTATTCGGTATTCTCGGCATGATCGTCGGGGTGCCTATCTTTGCAGTGATCTATGCGGCTATCAAGGCAGTAGTTAATACGTTCCTTCGGAAAAAGGATCTGCCGGTAGAGACAGAACAATATTCTTATCTGAAAAATATTGATGAAGAGGGATTCCATACACTGAATTCCAGACTGCAAAAGGATCATGAGCTTAAAGATCAAACTGATTTCAGCCAGGATAAAAAAGATCAAGAAGAGAAAAACGTAGGAGAGAAGTAGACAAATGCGATTTGTAATACAACGGGTACAGCATGCAGAGGTAAAAGTAGATGGAGAGGTAACAGGCAGCATCGGCAAAGGTTTTCTGGTACTGATCGGCGTGGCCGAAACAGATACCAGAGAGATTGCCGACAAAATGATCAAGAAGCTTCTGGGGCTGCGGATCTTTGAAGACGCTCAGGGCAAGACCAATCTGGATCTGCATGCGGTGGAGGGCGAATTGTTACTGGTGTCACAATTTACTCTGTATGCGGATTGCAAAAAAGGCAATCGTCCATCCTTTATCAAAGCCGGTAATCCGGATATAGCCAATGAACTATACGAATACATTATCGACAGATGCCGTGAAAGCATCGCCACCGTGGAAAAAGGAATCTTTGGCGCCGATATGAAAGTATCTCTGTTAAATGACGGGCCTTTTACCATATTGCTGGATTCCGAGGAAATCTGTTAAAAATAGCTTTCGAAAGGCGTATTATAGGATTATTTCTAAACACAACTATTCGTTAAACTTGTGTTTTGCGCATAGTTGGCTCGGTGTCTGCTATCGTAGTAAGGGCTGATTTGTTCCTTAACAGACCGGAATGTGTTGACTCTGCATGGGCGGTACACATTCCGGTTGAAAATGTGCTTGGTGAAGTGTTGCTGTGGCACGGTTGGGGCTGGTCTGTTCTTGGTATGTGGCATCACCTAGCCTTGACAGCATGAACCCGGAGCCGAGCCTTGACGGTGCCCGGGGAACGTTCCCGAAGTGCGTGGGCACGTGCCACGGACACAAGGCTGACACGGCTCCCCCTACTGTCAAGGCACACTGGCGTTTACGGTGATGCTTGTGGGTGGGACTGTGTTTGACAGAGGGGATGTGTTGCGGTATGCTTTTGGTAAGGGTTTCTGTTGGTTCTTGCGCTGTGCTGTGACTTTGCATCCCTCAATGCATACAGTGCGTAGGTTCCAGGAAACGTTCCTTGTGTATGGTGTTGTCGGTGACGACTGGCAACACTTTTTCTATGCCCTTTTTCGATATTCTTCCTCTGCCGAAAATTAAATTTTTTACAAGGTGACGTTAAAGTGTTGCTATTGTCGAGTAGCCCTCCGGGCGGTTGGCTGTCGGAGAGGGTGGAAAATTTGTTCCTCTCTCCTGCTTTTTTCCTTGGTTCGAACGTCCGAACGTGGCGCCACACGCAACGCTTTCTGTGGCGCCACCGGCATTCCCGGGTGCCCTTTTTCCGTGGTTCTCTGGCGGCGGATACCGTGATTCTTCCTTGTTTCCGTTTCCGAAAGGAAATCCTTGGCTCCGCCGTGGAAGGCACCCCTAAAGGGGTTCAGAAGCGCTACGCCCGGCTTTCCAATCTGCTCTATGGCTTTCATGTCACCAACTATGTTTCAGGTTCTCACCCGCAAAAGACGTATTTTTCGCACAGTTGCTAAACGCTCACGGGGAAGTAAATTCCCCTGGCGCATCAACTCTGTTCGTCCTTGATAGATCAGATATTTTTATTTATGACTGTCACTCTTTCGATACCAGTGTTCGGATTGAGTGACAGTCACTACTGGCTGTAATATCTGTCTATCTGCGTCCTCACGACGGTCTGCGCTTGGTATCCGATACCAATGCTCAACGTGCGAAAAATAGTACCCCTTTTGCGCATAGTTGGTTCTGCATCCTCATCTATTTGACACCTGACCTGGCAACTCCTCGACAAACTTGAATTTGTCGAGCCAATAATACCAAAATGCAGTTAACAAATCTATGCACAAACTTTCTGTTAACCGAACAGCTTTTTCCTATAGAAGGGTTTATTGTCAGCTACTTTCTTCCATGAATTATCGCTAATTGGCACAATATCCAGATACATGCCCTCAGGCAGGAACGGCTTTCCTGCATTTGCCAGCAGGCCGAACACCTCGTTTCTGTCGCCGTTAAAATCCACTATTAGAAGATAACTCTTCTCGTCTCCGTTAACCATCAGTTTGAGGTGAATGGCGTTCACTCTTCTGTCTGTTTTTGCAGCCTTGGATATAGCATCAATCATCTGGACAGGGTACTCGGCAGGTTCACCGACCTGTACCTTTGTGTCCTTCTGAACCACTTTTTCACAGTGACCGCTCTGCTGCATTTCCTTGATCTCTTTGACGTGCTGAATCAGTTCCTTCGGCATAACGTAGTTGTCGCTGAAGGGATTGATTGCGATCCCCGAACAATTGTTCTTTACCATTTCGCAGTAGTCATCAAAAGAAAGAACCACTGTCTCCACATCGTCATCCGGGTGGCGAGGATCCCTGCGTAAGCTTTCCCAGTCGGTATACGCGACGATGAAGTGATTTCCGTTGACATCATTGATGCCTTCGAATGATATAACTGTATCCTTCAGTATGGTCGCATTTCCGTCTTCTTCCCGTCTTATACCTCCGCCGGTCATGCTGGTAACAGTAAGGAAGCGGGCATGAAAAGCAATCTCATCGAGGAGCTCGTTCATACAGTCGCTCATTTCTTGCGATGCTGCATCGGCAATGCGAGCTCTCTTTTCCAAAAGATCCCGCACCTTATTGTTTGTTACCGGTTTAGTAATATCAAAATCATCCATAAGTATTTTTCCCCATCAAATTCCGATTTTTCGTTCTCTGCGACTTCCCAATAAACTTGAATTTATCGAAGAGCATCCCCTAATTGAAACAAGCCACTACGGATACTTTCTCCAGCTCCACCAATAGCCTGCGCTATAATGATTGCGGCAACTATAATTGCCATTGCGACAATAATCTTTCCAATCAAATATTGATATTCCTTCATTTTGATTACCTCCATCTACAAGTATCGATTTTCTCAATTCTCCAAACTGGAAATTGTTTACTGTTTCTTCTTTACAACGAAACCAATAACGAACAAAATAATTGCAGGAATTACCAAAAACAAAGCATTTACTAACACCCACAAATAAAAAGGCGCAGAGTTTAGCGATGTTGAGTATTGAGTATAATCAACGATGCTCTTAATAACAAATACAATCAACAGAATGAGACTCACAATGTTGCATATCATAGGTACTTTCTGTTTCATTCTAAACACCTCCACAAATTCCGATTTGTTAAGCTATCTATATAATATACAATATCATCTCTCTCTGATTATTACAATACCGACCGCCCTCGTTAGTTTTCAGGTCTAACGAAAGTGGTCGGTACATAAAAAAGCATTATTATTTTATTCCACTGCTTCCATAAAGTAAATTCGGGAGGAAAAATCCGGGAACAATCGGGTGTCGGAATTATATCCGGTTCCGGCGAAAGCGGGTTTCAGGGCAATACCCGCAAGCATCAGGGTATCTCCGTAAGCGGTCAGATCTTCTTTTTCGCCATCCATATTCACAAATCGTGAAAGAATCTCCTGTAATGCGGATCCTTGCTTGATATGCACCGGGGAAACGGTGTTCACAAGGTCTCCGAAGTCCTTCAGATTGTATTTGATATTCCTGCCGTAGAAATGATATTTCACATCAGGAAGTAACCCCACCGGGCGATACCAGTCATGGGATTGGTTCGGAGTTGTCAGGCGTCGGAAGAACAGCCCCACTGCTCTTCTGCCATCCGGGGACACGCAGGTCCAGGATAAGGTTTCCGAGTCGGAATCCTCGTTTTCTGTTCCACGGTAAAAGGTTCCAAACTGGAAAACATCCCGCCATTTTTTATAAAGTGCAATCTGTTCCCGGATTGCGTTAAGGTCACTTCCGGACAGATCCTTTAAATTATATTCATACCCTAAGATTCCGAAAGAGGCCACCTGAAAACGGGTCTCAAGGGGCATGATCCTTAAGGTCTGATGATTTGGACAGGATGATACATGTGCTGTAAATACCGATAAGGGATATCCATAGCTGTAACTGTTCTGAATCCCGGTACGACATAGTGCGTCAGTATTATCGCTCGCCCAGATCTGCGGGAAATAGCTTAATATTCCCAGATCAAAACGATTTCCACCTGAACTGCAGCCTTCAAACAAAATCTCAGGGAAACGTGTGGTCAGCTCATCCATAATGTGATACAGCCCCAGCACATAACGATGTGCCGTCTCTCCCTGTTTCGCAGCCGGCAGATAAGGGGAATAAATATCACTAAAATTGCGGTTCATATCCCATTTTACATAACGGATGTCTCCGGAGGAAAATACCTTCGTCATGGAATCTATTACATATTGTTGTACTTCGGGATTGCACAGATCCAAAAGGCGTTGATTACGTCCCTCGGAGTGGGGATGTCCCGGAATCATCATTGCCCAGTCGGGATGTTCTTTATAGAGGTTACTGTTCTCACTGATCATCTCCGGCTCCACCCAGAGGCCGAAATCCATCCCCAGAGCTTTGATTTTTTTACTGAGGGAAGCAATTCCTCCGGGCAGCTTCTTCGGATCCGGTTTCCAGTCTCCCAGGGAGGAGGTGTCATCATTTCGTCCCAAGAACCACCCGTCATCCATGACGAACAGTTCGATGTCGACATCTGCTCCCGCTTTTGCCAGCTGCAACAGCTTTCTCTCATCAATCTTAAAATAACATGCTTCCCAGCTGTTTAACAGAACCGGACGGGGGCTTTTCTTCCAGACACCCCGCACAATATGCTCTCTGATAAAGGAATGTAATTGTCGGCTGAGTCCGCCATACCCATTCGAAGAATAGCTTAAAACAGCCTCCGGTGTATCAAAATGTGTTTCCGGAGTCAGCTCCCAGGAAAAGCTTCTGGGATTTATACCGCTTACAAAGCGCAGTTTCCCATTAGAGTCTTTCTCAACGGCTTCATAATGATTTCCACTGTAGATCAGATTGCAGCCGATACAGGCGCCAAAAGTCTCACAGGTGTTCTTATGTCCCAGGATCATAAAAGGATTCGAGCGGTTCGAAGAGGTTCCTGTATAAGAAGCATTTACAAATTTGCCGGAACGTAAGGAAATCTGTTCTCTGTGCATTTCTCTTGCCCAGGCACCGCTGAAATGAGTGATTACAGAATAATCCTCTGTCAGATCTAACTGTGCACTGAGACATCGCTCCAAGGTGACAGTTGCGTCACTATGGTTGATCAGCCGTGCACTCCTGGTAATGACATCACATTCTTCGAAAACAGTATAAAACAGCTGCAACTCCAAATGATTCGTAACATCCTGCAAAACAATCTGAAGGCATTCCGCGGAATCAGTTTCCGCTTCTGAATAACTGCGAGGGAGTCCGGAAGCCTGCAGGCACTGTTCTCTTTCCTTTAAAGTAATAACTTCATAGGAATCAAAAGTAAAGTCAGAGGTGACACTTCCGTCAGTAAATTTGACTTCCAAAAAAGGTTCCCGGATATCTCCCCTTCCCAAGGCGCCAACCTCCAGGCAGACATCTTCCATGGAGATCTGCGGATGTTCCCTGTCGTAGGTACAAGTATTTCCCGAAGCAAAGCCTCTCTGTATGACAAGGGGCGCGCAGAAAGCGGAATCCTGTGTATCCACAGTGATCCGTTCTCCGTAATATAGGTGCTCTAAATGCCCAGTCTCCATGACACGCATTCCGTAAGTACTGTGAGTCGTCTGTAAAAAGAACCATGGTCTCGTATCTTTTACGATCTGGATCATATCGATGCCTCCTGAATCTCCTTTAAGCGTTCATCGGTCAGTTTATATTTCTTATGAAAGAATATGGCACCGATGACTAACAACAGAATAGGGAATAATGTCATGGTCATGCGAAGCCCGGCCACAGAGCCTCCGGAAGCCCCGGCAGCCGCAGATACGGTATCACTGGTATCGGAGTTCAAATGGCAGAGGTTCAGGCACAGAGAAGCCACTAACGCAGCCATTCCGGAAGCCAGTTTTACTACGAAGGTCTGCATTGAGAAAATGACACTCTCGTCTCTGCGGTGATTTTTCCATTGACCGTAATCTACCGTGTTGGCCAGAAAGACGGTGGTCAGTACCGTCAGCATACCATTGGCGGCAAAGATCAGAAATCCGGGGATAAACAGTAAAAATACATTGCCCATATTGGTAAAACACAAAAACAACAATACAAAATATCCTGCAATAGCCATCACGAAGCTGACATAAAAGATCCGAATAGTACTTAAGAACTTACGAAACAGCGGGAACAAAAGCATCATGGAAAGGATCTGTACCGCTCCGCCAAAGGTATTGAACAGTGTATAGGAGTTATACCAGGTCTCTCCGCCGAAATCGTATTTAAAGAAATAGATTACCAGGTTGGAGGTCGTATAGACCGCGCAGTTGATCAGTACAATGGTAATTACTACTGCCATAGCCTGATCGTTCTGAATTAACGCCTTGAACATCTGACCGATGGAAGGTGCGTCCACATCTACCGTAGATTTTTCCTTGATATTTATACAGGTAATGGCAATAAATATCACGAACAGCACAGCAATGATCAGGGTGAACCGGGAAAATCCGACCCGCTCTTCTCCTCCGCCCAGGGCATTGACGCAGAGCATAGTGATCACGGTGATGATGGCAGAGCCGACACCGGCGCAGGAACGTCCCAACGTTGACAATCCTTCACGCTCTTTTCCACTGTGGGTAAATGCCGGGATCATGGACCAGAAGGGAATATCCATCATGGTATAGGTCACACCCCAGAGAATATAGGTAACCGCCGCATAAGCCACCAGCCCGCTGCCATCCAGCGCAGGAGGCGCTGAGAACATCAGAAACAGAACAACAGCATTGGTCACGGTGCCGATCATCAGCCAGGGACGGAATTTTCCCCAGCGTGTCTTGGTCTTAGCTACGATGACACCCATGAAGGGATCGTTAAAGGCATCGAACACTCTGGCAACCAGCAGGATAATACCCATAGCTACGGCGTTCACGCCTAAAATATCCTGATAGTAATATAAAATATAGCTGGCGGACAGCATATACACCATATCCTTGCCGACCGCACCCAGTCCATAAGAAAACTTTTCTTTTCCACTTAAACTCATAATGTAACCCTGATCCTTTCTCTTTGATTTTCACCTGAAATTAAACCGTAACCTGAAACGGTATCTTTATTTCCCCTGCGGTCTGGGACCGTAATAACAAAGTTCCCTGACCGGATCTCCCAAGACTTTTTACATAAGTGCCACCCATGCCGCCCTGTAAGGCAATGGTGTCAGGTCCGATGATGGCAATGTCACCTTCCGCGGTGATCCGTACCAGCTCCTGATAAAAAGGAAGCACATTGCCGTGGGCATCCACAGCCCGGATCCGTACCAGTGCCACGTCGTAGCTGTGATGCTCTGTCAGATTCGTGTGATCCGCTTCCGCCTGCAGCCGGATCCCATTTACCGGCTCTTTGGTGACAGACTTTATGACTTTGCCGTTTTTGATGGCATCAAAACGGTATACGGTGGCGGTACCGCCCCAGTCACCGATGTATTTCGTGTAAAGCTTTGTCACCTCCGCAAAATCAATATGATACAGCAGTGCCAGCTTTAATGCGGTAGGATACAATCTCTTCGGAATATGGTTCAGACTGCCTTTGGCCACGATATTCATGGCATCTGCCATTTCTTTCGCATGTTTCGGACGGAACCGTTCGTTCTTCTCCAAAGCATCACCGATAAAGTCATCGATGAGAATGGGACCGTGCTTTAAATGCTTATAAGGGGACATTTCTGGCCGGTATTCCTTGATAAAACGGTCGTTTTTATACATTCTCACACTGTCGGCATTGGACAAAATATACAGGTTTCCGCGGTTGCAGCCGGGATGCTCTCCGATATCCATGGAGGAGGTGATCTGAAGCACGGGGATCTCATCCTGTTCACAGGCATAAACGGAAGCTGCGAGCTTCGGATTACGGAACATATCCATGACACCGTGATAACAGATCCGGTCACCGCTTCCGAAGTCCTTATGGGTATTGTAGTCGAACATACACCAGCCGAAGCTTCCGGCGATATCCTCCTGCCCCACCACGGCATCCAGTACGTTGGCATGGCGGATCGCATGTTCACTGCGGCGTTCCTCATTATCGAAGGCTTTTGTGGGATACATGTGTCCGTTGTATTCGCTGATCAGGTAAGGCTTGTCGGTATCGGAAGTGACCTTTTTCTTCGGGTCACAGCCGGGAGTCTCGCCGTCGTGCAGAAAATCGTTATAAGTATAGACGTCCTCCAACAGATGGCTTTTCTTAATAGCCCGGACACCGCCGGTAGGTCTCGTGGGATCCAGCTTATGTGCCACGGCATTGGTCTTTTCGTAAAACGGATCATCATCCGGCGATTCATTGATCCGTACCCCCCACAAAATAATCGAAGGATGATTGCGGTACTGACGGATCATGTCCTCTGCATTGACCACCGCCTGTGCTTTCCAGGCGTCATCTCCAATATGCTGCCAGCCGGGAAACTCTGTGAAGACCAGAAGTCCCAGTTCGTCGCATCGCTCCAGAAAATAATGACTCTGGGGATAATGGGAAGTCCGTACGGCATTCAGCCCCAGCTCTTTTTTTAACAGATCCGCATCCAGCTTCTGCATGCTCTCCGGCATGGCATAGCCTACATAAGGATAACTCTGATGGCGGTTCAGACCCCGGATCCGCAGTTTTTTGCCATTGAGGTAAAAGCCGTCTTTTTTAAAAACTGCATCCCTGATACCGAAGGTGACCTCTGCTTCGTCCAGAAGCTGTTCTCCCTGCCAGAGCTGGGTCTTTAACAGATAAAGATGAGGGTGTTCGGTATCCCACAAAAGAGGATGTGGAATCGTTCCCTGAATACGAAACGGGGTCTCAGCCGTAGTGCCTGTGGGGACATTCTGTTCGCAGAGAAACTGCCAGTCATTATCTGATGTTACATCTGATACCACACCCGACATTACAGCATCGCTCTTTAACATATAATATTGTCTGACATTAAAGTCTTTTGCAACTTCATAAAAAGTGATTTCAGAAGTTACCTGAGCCTCATCCGGTGTGATCAGCGTGTGTACGAAAATATCCTCAAGGGCAATCTGGTCTTTTACTTCGAGATACACATCCCGGTAGATGCCGCCGTAGGTCATATAATCGATCACGTAACCGAAGGGAGGCACATTTAAGTCTTCTCTGCTGTCCAGCCGGACACACAGCACATTGTCCTGTCCGTAGCTCGCATATGCCGACAGATCTACAGTAAAGGCGGTGTAGCCGCAATGGTGCTCTCCCACCTTATTGCCGTTGAGATAGACGGTACTGTCATGACCGGCCGCTTCGAAGGTGAGCAGGATCCGCTTGCCCTGCCATTCGGTCGGAATATGCAGATGGCGTCTGTAGCCGCTGACCATCTGGTAGAGAGATTCGTCAAAATAGTGAAACGGGGTCTCCTTACAGGTATGAGGGATTCGGACGGGCTGCAGGGTCTCTTCCGGGTATTCTGTTGCAGTCATCCCCTCCTGAAAGTTCTCGTTAAAAAGCCAGTCTTCGCTTAAATAGATTTTCTGATTCATGGTTCGTTCCTCTTTCTTTGGGATATTATGGATTAATTCTGGATTATTCCATTGCCTCATTCTGATCTCTGTACGATGCCATACATGAGGATTTCCACAACTTCCTTCAGGGCATCTGCATAAGTCAGCTGATTTCGAGAGAGAATATCTCTCTGGAAGAACTGCTCAATGGAAGCTTCTAACATCATTTTCACCAGACAGATGGGAACCGGGCGGATGCTGCCCTCAGCCATGCCCATCTCGATCAGCTGGATTGTAGGTTCCCAGCCTGTGGAAAGTCTGAGTTCTACCTTCTGGTAGATCTTCGGGTATTTGTCCCGGAGGGAATATAATTTTCGAAGATCGATATTCTGATAACCTTCCGGCAGCACTCCCAGGATGCGGTGCAGTTTTTCCACTACACTGAGGGAAGGATCGGTCAGGATCATCTGCTCGCTTTCCTTGATGGAGTCAAAGATATAATCTACCATGGCAAGAAACAGTGCTTCTTTATCATCGTACACGGTATAGATGGTTTTCTTGCTGATCGAGAGTTCCTTCGCCAGATCATCCATTGTGAATTTCAGCCCTTTTTGATCGAAGACACGCAGGGTGGCGTCGAGAATATTTTTTTGCAGACCTTCTGTGGTATCCATCGCTTCTATTCCTCCATTCGGTAAGATTGTAATTTCAGTATGGAAACTGAAAAGTGAATTGCGGTTTCCTATAAAAACAGGGTAGCATTTTTGAAAAAAGATTCAAGAAACGTTTTTACCAAAAAGAGTTTCCGAGAATTGTGAAATATAACAAAAAACCAGCCAACAAAACGGTTGACTGGTGAATGACAGAGTCTATAAATAGTTTTTCATGATGCGGTACAATGCTTTTGGATGCAGCGGTTTGGAAAGGTACTCGTTGATTCCTGCATTTCTGGCTGCTGCAATATCCTCCGGCAGTGTTTTGGTACTGACGTCAATCATGGGGATTCCAGGTCCGTCGGTATGGGTGGAAGCGTTTAATTTTATTATCTCTTGAATTGTTCTGCCAGCGTGGGATGAGATTTTTTGCGGGTGATCTCCACCAATCCTAAAGGCGTCATATCCACGATGCGGGGATGCTGAGGATCCCCTGCGGTCAGATTCTTTAATGTCTCCAGTAACTCCTTCTGCCGTTCCTTTTCCGCCATATTGATGAAGTCCACAATGATGATACCGGACAGATTCCGCAGGCGCAGCTGTCTGGCTACTTCTTCGGCAGCCTCCAGGTTTACCTGATAATAGGTGTCCTCTCCTGCTTTTTTCGCTTCGTTTTTACCGGAATTGACATCGATCACCGTCATGGCCTCCGTAGGCTCGATGACGAGATATCCTCCGCATTTTAACCAGACTCTCGTATCCAGTGCTTCCTCCATGCCGCGCTCCAGAGAATACAGCAGGCGTAAAGAGATCGCTGGATCATCGTAGAACCGAATGGACTTTTGTTTTAACAAAGGGTGATCTCCTTCCGACAGCTGACGATAGATCTGAGGATCATCGGTAAGGATCTCAGAATATTCCGAAGGATCCGCCATCTGCTCCAGAACCTCGTAAACGGCCTCAGAAGGCTTCAAAAGGCAGGTGAAGTACACTTTATGGTCTGCCTGCTCCCAAAGGCTCTGAAGGGCTTCAGAAGCGTTCTCGGGGGTGCTCCCGTTTTTACAAAGCAGCTGCTTCATCCGGGCAGGATCCGCAGTGGTGGAGGCACGCTTTGTCTTCTGGGCATCTCTGGTGACCATGACTATCAGCTCGTCTCCAGCTTTCAAGGTACCGTCTGCCTTACGATTGGTCAGATGCGCCGCACCTGCTTCCCGCAGGGGTAGAAAGCACAATTCTCCGGGCAGGATCTCCACGAAGCAGGCATCAATATTTTTTGCCACATTCTGTATTTTCCCCAGATAGATGCCACCGATCTTACTGGCATCTGACCGCAGTACGCGTATAGCATCCACACCCCGGGCATTGACAAGCAGAGCTGCCCTGCGTTCCCTCAGACAGGTGAAGATCAGTTTTCCCTCCGTGCAATCCGTGGATTTACGGATCTGATTTACTTCTTTTTCTCTGGCCGGTCGTCCGCCGGTGAGACTGCGGCTCATTCCGTGTCACCGGAAGCTGCCCTGTAAGCTTCCTCACTGTCGAAACCTATGGCATCCAGGGGGAGAAGGGCGTCTGTTTCGTTTCTCAGATAGGTCTCTTCTCTGTTGACCAGAAGGGCATTTTCCTGCAGGGTCTCACCATTTTCGGAAAATAATGCTTCAATGACCTGAATGGGTTTGATATTTCCGGCACTGGAGGCATCCACCAGCAGATAAAGCTTTTCGGACTCCACCACCTTCATCTCATAGATACCTTCTTTTAAATTGATCTCCCGGCTTCCCTTTTTTGTCTCTTTGGTAATGAGGATCTCATCTTTTGCAAGAAAACGATCCACCGCGGAGCCCAGATCAAAATGAGGATCTCTGCCCTCCCGGAAAGCTACCGTATATCCGGCGGCAGCAACGCTGGCCATGGCATTGCCGGCCTTGTCTGGCAGAATTTTCACCGAAGTGATCTCGATTCCCGGTACGGAAGCGGCATTCAACCGCTGCTTTACATCCTCACAGGAGGTCAGGGAATGCACTTCCAGGTCCATATATTCTCCGTTGCTGGTCAGTCCCACACCCAAAGGTGCGGCAAAGGACATGATCTGATGCGGGCTGAAGCCTCCGGTATAGGCTACGTCCAGCTCCGCTCTGCGGTTGGCTTTCTGGAAGAAGCGCATTACATCCAGATGGCCAATGAAACGTACCGGTCCGTATTTTCTGAATTTGATTCTTAACTTCATAATTTCTGTCAGATTTCTATGAGGCCTTCCGTGAAAGACCTGAAATTTCCCTTTCTTCGTATTTTTCTACACTCTATAATGTGTCACAAAAGCATGCCCCTTACAATCATCCTCTGGGCTCCACACAGATACCGCAGCCGAATCTGGCGGCACCGCAGCCCTGACATGCCTGTTTGCAGTTCGGTGAGATCGTCTCGTTTTTCGCTTTCTGCCATTCTCTCTCCAGAAAGGCTCTGGATACACCGCAGTCCAGGAAATCCCAGGGCAGGATCTCGTCCAGAGGCCGTTCTCTGTGGGAATAGAAATCCGGGTCCAGACCACAGGCTTCAAAAGCTTCCATCCAGACATCGTTGTGGAAATACTCACTCCAGGCATCGTAGAAGCAGCCCTTGTTATAGACATATAAAAGCACCTGGGACAATTTTCTGTCACCTCTGGCCAGAACACCCTCCAGAACGCTGACATCCGCTTCGTGCCAGTTGTACTTGATGCTCTTCTGGTTCAGCTGCTCGGAAATGGCCTTTCTGGTCAGATATGCCTTTTCCACGAACTCTTCCTTGGTACACTGGGGCGCCCACTGGAATGGCGTAAAGGGCTTCGGCACGAAGAAGGAGGTACTGGTAACAATCTGCACTCTGCCGTTGACACGTTTCTCCTTCGGCACCGTATCGAAGAAAGTGGCCGCAATTTTGTTGGAAAGCTCAGCGATTCCCCGGATATCCTCTTCGGTTTCCGTGGGATGCCCCAGCATGAAGTACAGTTTGACTCTGGTCCAGCCGCCTTCGAAGGCAAGGGCGGAACCCTGTAAGATCACTTCTTCAGTGAGTCCTTTATTGATGACATCCCGCAGTCTCTGGCTACCGGCTTCCGGAGCAAAGGTCAGACTGGATTTCTTCACATCCTGTACTTTGCTCATGACATCCAGAGAAAAGGCATCGATACGTAAAGACGGCAGGGAGATATTGATATGTCTCTTATCACACTCTTCGATCAGAAAGTCAATCAGCTCCGGCAGCTTGCTGTAATCGCTGGAACTTAAGGAACTTAAGGAAATCTCCTCATGACCGGTGTTTTTCAACATTTCCATGGCGTACTTTTTCAGAACTTCCACATCCCTTTCTCTGACGGGACGATACAGTTGTCCTGCCTGACAGAAACGACAGCCACGGATACAGCCTCTCTGAATCTCCAGAACGACTCTGTCCTGTGTGACTTTGATATAAGGAACTACCGGCTTCATAGGATAAAAGCTGTCGGTCATATCCGTTACCAGCTCTTTGCGGATCCTTGCGGGAATTCCCTCTTCCGTAGGTCGAAAGGAAGCAATGGTGCCATTTTCATGGTAAGTGGTCTCATAGAACCGGGGCACATACATTCCCGGCAGCTTTGCCGCCCGGCGTAAGAATTCTTCTCTGCCTGTCTTCTCCGTCCGGCATTTCTTATAGAGATCGATCAGCGGCCGGTACTGGGTCTCGCCTTCTCCGATATAGAAAATATCAAAGAAATCGGCAATGGGCTCAGGATTATAGGTGCAGGGACCGCCGCCGATAACGATGGGACAGTCCTCTCCACGTTCGGTGGCAAGCAACGGGATCCCCGCCAGATCCAGAACCTGCAGAATATTCGTATAACACATTTCGTACTGAATGGTGATTCCCAAAAAGTCGAAGTCTTTTATCGGATCCTGACTCTCCAGGGCAAACAGCGGAATGTTCTCCTTACGCATAATTTCATCCAGATCCACCCAGGGAGAATACACACGCTCACACCAGACATCATCCCAGGAATTGAGCATGCCATACAGGATCTGGATTCCCAGGTGGGACATACCGATCTCGTAGACATCCGGGAAGCACATACAGAAACGGACATCAATGCTGTCCCTGTCCTTCACTACGGCATTGACTTCGTTGCCGATGTAGCGGGCCGGTTTTTCGATCTTCATCAGAATATCATCATTTAATGCTAACTTTTCGTTCATATTTACCTCAGGTTATTGATTTTTACATATAATTTTTCATCTGCCGGACATCTCCGTCTGTGCAGGGGACATCGGAATAACGGGCTTTTTCATAGATTTCAGCCATTCCTTCCACATCCAGCAATTTTTCGGCATCTCTAGCAGTATAAAATGGCAGGCTCATCTTTGCAAGCCCGCAGGCATTTATTTTTTTCTGATACATCCGCCTTATCTTCTGGCCGGCATCTAAGAAAGCAAAAGAAAACCATTTCTGCTTCTGCTTTGCGGCAGTATTTTCCGGGGCAGCCTCCAGGTGTTCCCGCTTGTCCATGCTCTCCGGCTGTTCAGAAACAGTGCCGGGGAGGGAAAACTGCATTCTGTCCCTGAGAAATGTGATCAGCTTTCGAATTCCGCGGTACAGCAGAAATACGCAGACGATCAGAAGTGCGATCATGGCCACATATTCCAGAATGACCCATAAAATAAAAGGATCTTCCGCTTCCATGGGAGGCATATCGCCACCGCCTGCCTGCTGTTCCACCACTACCGCTTCTGTCCCGGAATCCATGGGGAGCAGTCCGAACAGGAAACGAAGAATCGCAACCAGACCGTTTCGCAGTAACCGCAACAAGGGCTTTAACCAGGCAAACTGTGACACTGCCAGGAGCAGAAGCCCCGATAACAGCACGAAGGCTGCGGTGCTGTGGAGACCGGAACGAAAAATCTCCTGAAACGGGATCTTGCCGGTACTCAGCCTGTTTACCGTAAGGAAATCCTCATAGGACTGCAAAAACAAAATGACAGCATACAATAAAAACACCAGGATCAGACTCATACGATAATAGAGATCCCAGACGTTGTTTCCCTGATAATGCTGCAGAAAAAGACACAAAAAGGCAATTCCGGCGGCTAACGGCAGAGGCAGCGGATCGGAAGCAAAGTCCTCCGTCCGAAAACGCAGCCAGAGGGAATAGATCACAAAGCCTGCACCTACCAACAGCCGGATACCACGGTTTACGCCGTTGGCTGCCGGAATGATATAAAAACATGCCAGTACCAGTCCGTGCAGAAGGAGCAATACCGACAGATGCTTACAGCGTTTTCTGGCGTAATACAGAAAAAACACCGGCAGCGCCCCGAGCATCCACAAAGCCAAGGACGGACGGCTCGCCGGAGCCAGCGCGGCCAACAACGTGGACGCAGTCAGCGCCAGGGGATAAAAACATAATTGATTCATTAGATCAGTCAAAATTTCTTTCACATTCAGACGCTTTCTTCCCGTAGGGAGATAAAAGTGATCAAAGACTTTAACGCTTCCCCGGGATCAGGAGGTGTACTTTCGGAATAAGGATAAAACCATTTCATATCCGGGTGTTTTTCCTGATATTGCAGAAGTAATGCTGCAAAGTCTTCATAGGCATTGGGTGATACAAAGCAGGTATAGAGCGCATTGGACGCATCGGACATACGGGCGGCAAACAGCTCGGAAAAAGACTGTACCGATTTAGCCGTATCGATTCTTGCAAGCGTCTGCAGACAGACATTCCGCTGTCTGACTCCGCCGCCGGCTTCCAGAATACAGGGGTCTCCACTGATTGTGTCAATACCGTTGCAATACAGGGCAACCTGCATCCCCTGTTCCAGAAACAGCAATAACAGTGCCGTGGCAATCTGCAGGCAGGCTTCCACGCAGTCCTCTTTTTTCAGAATACCGGTGTCCCCTAAGTTCACAAAAATCCGAACGGATTTCTGGGAGGTATAATTTTTCTGGTTTACCTTCAGATCCCCGGTACGGGCCGTGGCTTTCCAGTTGATGCTTTTTAAGTCATCCTGTGGTTGGTAATCCCGAATGCCCCGGTATTCGAAAGGGTCTTCCAAAAGATGTCGTTTTGTCAGAACTTCTCCGTTTAACTGTTTTAAAGACCGTTTAAAATCCGGATGGGAAAAGGGCTTCGGGTACACATAGAGACTGCAGTGTTCGATGGGTGTCGTAGCCGTATACTGTGCTGTCAGGAACAGATCGGACGCGACAAGATCTGCCTCCTGTATGGTGTAATAACCTCTTCTTCCGCCGGTAAAGTACAGCGCTCTGGTGACCTTCTCCAGACGTCCGATCTGGAAAATATCATTGCGGTAATAGCGATCCGTGGTCCGGGAGCCTTTGGTATCGGCAAACACCAGATGTCTGTCAGTCTGGAATTTGACCTTCAACATGGTAAGGGGCAGCCGTTTGCGATTCTCAATGATCTCCGACAGCTCGCTCTCCTGTCCTTCCCAGATGCCATCCTCCCGGAAAGAAAGGGAAACCTTCAGATCCCGCTGCCATATTTTGGCGTATACATATTTCTGCCCCAGATACAGAAGCAGGGCAAAGACAATGATTCCCAGCAGTTGTATCATGGCTCAAACCTTTCTGTGGGAACAGGAACGGTGGAAAGGATGTTTTCCATTCTGCCTGCTGCGGAGCCGGTATCGGAACCGAAGCTGCATACCAGTCTGTGGGCCAGCACCGGAACAGCCAGGGTACGAACGTCATCCGGGATCACATAGGAACGTCCCTGCAGATAAGCATAGGCCTTGACACAGCGTAAAAGCCCAAGGGTTCCTCTGGGACTGACGCCTGCCAGAATACCGTCTGCCCGTCTGGTGGCTTCTGCAATCTGTACCATATATTCCCGGATGCAGGGATGAACAAAAATCTTCGCAGCCTCTGCCCGGGCAGCCAGAAGTTCCTCCAGAGAGACCACGGCAGTCAGGTTTTTCAGGGGATCTTCCTCCATGTACAATTCCAGAATCCTCAGTTCCTCTTCTTTGGTGGGAAGGTTCATGGACAGTTTTATAAGGAAACGGTCTAACTGCGCTTCCGGCAGAGGAAATACGCCGGCACTTTCGATGGGATTCTCTGTGGCAATGACAAAGAAGGGTTCGCCCGGTGTATAAGAGACACCCTCGATGGTTACCTGACGCTCTTCCATACATTCCAACAGTCCTGCCTGGGTTCTGGGGGTGGCACGGTTCAATTCGTCTGCCAGTAAAATATTGGTAAATACCGGCCCCTTTCGCAGGGTGAATTCATTCTTCTGTCTGTCATAGACATTGATGCCGGTAATGTCACCGGGCAACAGATCCGGGGTAAACTGCACCCGGGAAAACCGGGCATTTAAAGATTTTGCCAGTGCCTTGGCCAGCTTCGTTTTGCCGGTGCCGGGGACATCCTCTAATAGTACATGTCCGTCAGCGATTAAGGCCGTCAGAAGAAGTTCTGTCACTTCCTCTTTTCCGACCAGGACTTTTTGAATATTGTTTTGTATTCTGGATGCTAATTCTTTTCCGTTTTGTTCAGCCATAATTGTTACCTTTTTGCTCATGAAGTTTACTCGCCCTATAAGCATTCCAAAATATTCTTACGAATACAAGTATTCGACGAATATTTACGAAATGCTTACATGGCTCTGAATAGTTATCATTATACCTTATAAAATTAAGTTCTGCCAGTACCAAAAGGCACATAAATATGAACTGCGAAGATTGCAGAGATCAGAAAGGAATGTAAAAGAGCATGGAAAAACATGATCACAGACATAAGGAAGAACTCTTACAGCAGATGCGCAGACAGGCAGAAATACGGCCAGAGCAAAACGATTCGGAACCTGCCGCATCTTCCGATACCGGTACGTTCAAAATCCGCCTTGCTCTGGCCGGAGTATTATTATTGACGATCATATTGCTGGATCAAAAAGGCAAATGCTTTGCCGGGATCTCCATGGATCAGGTGCTGCATTATGTCACCGATGTAGATTACGGCGCTTATCTGGAGACCTGGGTGGAAACAGCGGTTAACGGTTCGCAAGCTCTGTAGTGATCTCTTCCCAGGTGACATCCTTTTCCGCCATCAGCACCATCATGTGATACAGGAAATCGCTGATCTCGTATTTGACCTCGTTGGGGTTAGGATTCTTTGCAGCAATCACGATCTCTGTAGCTTCCTCTCCCAGTTTCTTAAGGATCTTGTCAATGCCCTTGTCGAACAGGTAATTGGTATAGGAACCCTCCTTGGGGTGGACCTTGCGGTCCTTGATCACATCGAAGACTTCCTCGAATACCTGTAAGGGATTGTTGCTTTCCTCATAATCCTTTTTCGTGATCTCGTTGAAGAAACAGCTCTTGCTGCCGGTATGACAGGCTGCACCGACCTGAGATACTTTCGCAAGGATTGTGTCCATATCACAGTCCGCCACAAGTTCTTTTACATACTGGTAATGGCCGCTGGTCAGGCCCTTCAGCCATAATTCCTGACGGCTTCTGCTGTAGTAGGTCATCTTGCCCAGCTTCAGGGTCTGCTCATAGGCTTCCTCATTCATATAAGCCATCATCAGAACTTCCTGTGTCCGGTAATCCTGTACGATAACGGGTACCATGCCGTCACTGTTCTTTTTGAAATCTTCCCACTTGTAGGCAGCCTGGAAGGATTCAATGGGAATATCGTTCTCCCGGCACAGATCCTTCAGGGCTACGATCTCTTTCACATTGTCATTTATCGTATTGCCGGTGACACCACAGACATTCTCATAAGCAAAAATCTCCAGCAATTTATTCAATGCCACCTGATTGATCTGCACGAAAAACGGAAGGGAAAGAATGGCCTGAGTCTCCCGGATCTGATGAGGGTTCATCAGGATCATGGCAGAGATATATTTCTCAATCTTCTCCTTATGTAATTCCAGAACGGCCGGGTCGTTGTAAGAGATCAAAATCTTGTCCTTACCGAATTTCAGAGAGACCTCTTCGGTAATCTCAATATTACTCTCTTTCTCATAGTCGAGAACTGCTTTTTTACATCCGGCATAAAGTAATTTCTTAATGTCCTCCATACGCTTGACATTGCCGGCACCGATGACATCCACTTCCGCCCTGGTACAGATCTCCTTGATGATATCCAGTGCGGCATCATGCTCCGCGTCACCTTCGGACATATCGAAAACGATCAGCTCATCCGCATTGTGCTCACAGTAATAATCTGCCAGACGGACGGGATCCGTATCCACGATGGTGGTATCCGTAAGATTCCGCACCGCATGCTCATGATATAAATAAATGCAGGGAACAAATTTCTTGATGATCATAGTAATCCTCACGTCTTTCTATACCTGCAAAGCCTATGCCGCAGGCACGTATTTTTTACAGACTTCCTTTGGTACTTAAAACATCCGTTACCTTCGGATTATAGGAAACGGCCTGATCCAGCGCCTTGGCAAATGCCTTGAACATGGCTTCGATCATATGGTGATTATTGCCCGGAGACAACATTTTGATATGTAAGTTCATTCCGGCACTGTAGGATACGGCATAGAAAAATTCCTTTACCAGCTCCGTATCCAGTTCACCTACCTTCGGTACAGTAAATTCACATTCAAAATTAAGATAAGGCCGGCCGCTTAAGTCAACGGCGCACAAAGCAAGTACCTCATCCATAGGCAGAATAAAATAGCCGTAACGATTGATGCCCTTCTTGTCTCCTACCGCTTTTTTGATAGCTTCACCGAAGACAATGCCGGTATCCTCCACCGTGTGGTGACCGTCCACCTGCAGATCGCCCTTCACCTTGCATTCCAGGTCAAAAAAGCCGTGCCTCGCAAAGCCGTCCAGCATATGGTCAAAAAATCCGATGCCGGTAGACAGATCCGCTTTTCCGGTGCCGTCCAGATTTAAGGTGATGGCAATATCGGTCTCTTTCGTTGTACGGGTCACAGTTGCAATTCGTTCCATAATATCCGATGACTCCCTTCCCAGAGGAAATGATTAATCTTCAAATCTAACTTTAATACTGTTTGCATGTGCGGTCAAGCCTTCACTCTTGGCGAAGGTCTCGATCTGGTTGTGCACCTTTTCCAGTGCCTGCCTGGAATAAGAGATAATACTGGTCTTCTTGATGAAGTCGTCCACGTTTACCGGGGAGAAGAACCGTGCGGTACCGTTGGTGGGCAGAATGTGGTTCGGACCTGCAAAATAATCACCCAAGGGTTCGGAAGCATACTCTCCCAGGAAAATCGCACCGGCATTGCGGATACGGGTCATGGTATCAAAAGGATTCTTTGTAATGATCTCCAGATGCTCGGAAGCAATGGCGTTGGCGGCATCAATAGCATCTTCCATGTTGTCGGCTAACAGAATGTAGCCGTAATTGTCCAGAGACTTCTGGATAATGGGAGCACGCTCCAGTACTTTTACGAAGCCGTCCACTTCCTCGGAGACTTTCTCCGCCAGTTCCTTCGAAGTGGTAATCAGAATGGCACTTGCCAGTTCGTCATGCTCTGCCTGAGACAGCAGATCTGCTGCAACGTATCTGGGGGTAGCGGTCTCATCTGCCAGTACCAGGATCTCGCTGGGGCCCGCAATGGAATCAATGCTGACATAGCCATAAACAGCTTTTTTGGCAAGAGCTACGAAAATGTTACCGGGACCGGTGATCTTGTCGACCTTAGGTACCGACTGGGTTCCGAAAGCCATGGCTGCGATAGCCTGGGCACCGCCGACCTTATAGATGGTATCCACGCCTGCAATATCAGCGGCTACCAGAGTTCCGGGATTGACCTTACCGTCTTTTCCGGGAGGGGTGGTCATAATGATCTCATCCACACCGGCTACCTTGGCGGGGATCACATTCATCAGTACGCTGGAAGGATAAGCGGCTTTACCGCCGGGGACATAGACACCGGCTCTTTCGATGGCGGTGATCTTCATGCCTAAGATCGTACCGTCGGGCTTGGCATCGAACCAACTGTTACAAAGCTGCTTCTGGTGAAAAGCGCGGATGTTTTCCGCAGACTGTCTGATCACATCGATCAGATTCTCATCCATCTGTGCATAGGCTTCGGCGATCTCTTCCTTTGTGACACGGATATTCTCTGCGCTTAAAGCGAACTTATCAAACTGTAAGGTATAATCGAACAATGCCTTGTCACCCTCGGCACGGACTTTTTCGATGATCTGGTTTACAGTGCTCTCATACTGGGAATAATTGTTCGGACTTCTCTTTAAAAGGTCGTTCAAAATACTCTGCTTTGATTCTTTATCCAATGCTACGATTCTCATGACGGTACTCTCCTTTAAATAATTTTTATGACGATGCTTACGTCTCGGTCAGGCCTGTATTTTTAACTGCTCCCGGATCGCACCCACCAGCTTGCGGATACGGTCGGCTTCCATCTGTATACTCACCGGATTGACGATCATACGGGCGGACAGAGGACATACCTCTTCCAGAACCTCCAGCCCGTTTTCCCTTAAGGTGGAACCGGTCTCAACGATATCCACGATGACGTCAGACAGCTCTACCAGCGGCCCTAATTCTACAGAACCGTTTAATTTGATGATATCTACGGTCTGATGCTTTTTATTATAGAAATACTCTCGGGCGATATTGGGGTATTTGCTGGCTACCCGGATCCACTCATGGTGTTTCAACAACTCTCTGGCGGAAGCAGGACCGCAGACACACATCCGGCATTTGCCGAAGCCAAGGTCCAGCACTTCGTAGACATTCCGGTTTTCTTCCAGAATGGTGTCCTTGCCGACCACGCCGATATCAGCAGCACCATACTCTACATAGGTGGGAACGTCGGGACCCTTTGCCAGGAAAAAGCGTAATTTGTATTCTTCATTGACGAAGATCAGCTTTCTGGTATCTTTATCCTTCATTTCTTCACAGGTAATGCCGATCTGTTCGAAAAGCTCCAGTGTCTTTTTGGCAAGTCTGCCCTTTCCCAGAGCAAACGTAAGATATCTTTCTTCACTCATTACTGATCTGCCTCCTCGTTCTCTGTGATCTCGGGGGAAAGCACGGTGGGAATCCCTTCTTTCCTCAGGGTTATGACTTCGGAAAGCTTCGCAAGATAATCTGCCTCGTCTCCTGCCCGGTAATACACGGTTTTGCCGGAAGCGGGAATATCGATATTCACTTTCTGGCGGGATAATGCTTCCAACAGGTCGTCAATGACGATGACGAAACCGATAGCTGCGGCATTCTTGCCGAATTTCCGAAGCAGATTGTCGTAACGGCCACCCTTTACCACGGCATCACCGATACCGTAGGTGTAAGCCTTGAAGACAACGCCGGTATAATACTGATATTTGCTGAGCATTCCGAGATCAAAGGAAATGTATTCCGCCACACCGTACTGCTCTAAGCGCTCTTTTAACTTTTCCAGTCTTGCGATCGCCTGTAAGGATCTTTCATTTTTAACCAGTGCTTTGGCAGTCTCCAGAGACTCTATATTTTCGAACATATCCGCCAACTTTAACAGAATGCTGTGATAAGGCTCGGGGATCTGCTTCTGCTCCAGTAATTCCTGGGCAGCGAAAAAGTTCTTGCCGGAGATACAGGAACGAAGTTCCTTTTCCGTATCCTCATCCAGACCGGCTTCCTCACAGAGGCCGCGGAAATAATCCACCTCGCCGATAGTCACCTGGAATCTGGTCAGTCCTGCGCTTTTCAGAGCTTCGATCACCATACTGATTACTTCGGCATCCGCCTCTACGGAAGGATCTCCGATGAGTTCTGCACCCATCTGGGTCACCTCTTTTAATTTACCCTGCAGATTGGAAGTGTTTGTAAACGTATTGCCGTTGTAACTGAAACGAAGCGGCACCTTTTCCTCCATAAAATACTTCGCTGCGCAGCGGGCGATGGACGGCGTAAAGTCTGGCCGCAGCACCAGCGTATTACCCTCTTTATCAAAGAACTTATACAGCTCCTTACTGGGAGTGGTTCCGATCTCCTTGGAGAAAACATCGAAAAACTCAATGGAAGGGGTCTGGATATCTTCGTAACCGAAATAATGGATCGCCTGCTGCAGTTTCTGTTCTATAGCCAGCTTCTTTGCATATTCTTTGCCGTAAATGTCCCGGACGCCCTCCGGCGTATGTAAAAGTCTGTTGTTCATAAGCGTTCCTCAATTCATATACTTTAATATATTAACGTGCTACCATATTATCATAGTAGCATGTGAAACTATTTGTAGTATACTAGGAGACCTCTCCGCTGTCAAGAAATTATTATTTATTATTCCTCCCGGTCTTCCAGATCCTTTTTCAGAATATCCAGATAGGGAACCAGGATTCCCTGATGCTTCGGGATAATATATTCCGGGTTCAGTTCCTCGAAACGGAAGCTTTTCCGACCGCCCTCCTGTGCCCTGTCCCAGAAAAAGCGGAGCATTTCATAGGGAAGGTAATATAACAGATCCTTATGGCTGTAAAATATCAGGAAAAAGGCGATACCCCCCTGTTTCTCGAACTGATGCATGAACTCCACCTGATGGGGATGGATATTTTGCAGGGAAAAGGTGTCCACCGCACATTCCTTGGCATCAAAGCAGACCGGAATGCCCTGTACGACACCGATATAGTCTACGGTACTCTTCTGTTCGAAAAAGGCCAGGGTGATCTGGCGGCTCTCCTTATCCATTTTGACCGGGGTAATGGGGGTGGGGATCTTCTGAATCAGGGCCAGACCGGCCTCGGCATATTTTTCATTGGTGCGGTTGACCATATCCTCCAGAGTAGATCCACGAAGCCCTCTGGTATTCCATGTTGCCATTGTTCTTAGTTTTCCTTTCTAGCAGGCGGAATCCGGTGTCAGATTCAGAGCCTGTAAGATCTCTGCAAATTTATGGGGAAGCGGTGCGTTGAAAGTCTGACCGCTCACCTTTGCAAGAGGTCCTTCCGCTTCTTCCGGGAAACACACTCTTCCGGCATGCAGAAGCTGGTGGTGCAGAGAGTATTCCGATTGCATCCTGCGATTTAATTTGTTGTCTCCGTACTTGGTGTCACCAAGTAACGGATGTCCGGTGCTGGCCAGATGGGCGCGGATCTGGTGGGTTTTGCCGGTGACCAGTTCTACGGTCAGCAGGGTATATTCCCCAGCCACCGCACTGGGAGTGTAGATTGTTTTTATAAAGGAAGCATCTTCCGGAGCCTCCGCCATATCTGGAAATACCTGTACCGTATTGGTGCGTTCGTCCTTGTACAGATAGCCTTCCAGGGTGCTTTCCTGTAAAATCTTGCCCTTACAGACGGTCTGATAATATTTCTTTACGGAACGATCCTTGATGATCCGGCTGAGTGCCTGGGAACCGGCCAGCGTCTTTCCGCACAATACGATACCGCTGGTATTGCGGTCGAGGCGGTTGCAGACCGATGGATGGAAGGTGGCAAGATCGGTTTCTTTTATGGCATTGGCAGCCAACAGGTGGCCAATCAGCCATTCGTTCAGGGAAAGATCTTCCGGTTTGGCTTTCTGGGTCAGAACTCCGGCAGGTTTATTCAGCAACAGGATATTTTCATCCTCATAAAGAACGCTGATATCCTTTAAAGAACGGTAAGCCTTACGGTAATCGGAAGTATCTTCCGCTGCCCCGGCACCGGACAGAGAGGCATAAGTTTCCTCAGAGAAAAAGCATTTTACCTCGTCTCCCTGGGCAAGGATTTCTTTACCTTCAGCCTTTTTCCCGTTCAACGTAATATTTTTCTTGCGAAGCATCTTATATAAAAATCCGGTGCCTGCATTAGGTAACGCTTTTTTTAAAAATTTGTCCAGACGTTGTCCCGCCTGATTTTTGCCAATGGTAAGCAACTGCATAGGACACCCTCCTTTTGAGAAGTAAGTTATAGAGATACGCTCTTTAAGGTCTGGCAGATCCCGGCAGACAGTTCCGGCTGTGAGGAAAGCTCCTTTAACTGATCACATCTTGTCAGATACTTGTCCAGATCGTTAAATATTTTCACAGAGACTTCTCTGTAATTGTCTTTTTTCAGAATGTCCTGAATGTGCTTGTAAAAAGCCTGTTCCGCAAATTTCGGATCCGTGGTGTAGCCACAGACTGTATTACCGCAGACTGTCAGATGATAGATAACATAATTCTTCTCATAGGAAGTAAATACCATATCGTAGAGAGTGGTAAGGCCTTCTGTATGTGCTGCGATTTTTGCAGCTACCTGCTCGTCACAGCCCCGGTAGCGCAGGAACATGAACATTTCTACCAGACTCTTGCAGGCCGGAAGACATCCCAGTACCGCCACGATGGTCAGGAGATTCTCACGGCTTCCGGTGCTGACCCATCCGGCGATAAACAAAGACAGAGAGATGGCAAAATAAAGCACGGTTCTTAAAATCTCATAAATTTTCTGTGTGCGGAGATACCCGCGGGTTCCTCTATAGGCATCAGTGGTAAACATTCTTTTGAATTGCATGAAAAATAACTCCTTTATTTATGATTTCTTTCCAGCGCCAGACAAGACTTCGATCTCTTCTTCCGTCAATGTCCGGTATTCCCCTATTTGCAGGGAAAGATCCAGGGACAGGGGGCCGAAGCTTACCCGCTCCAGTGTAAGTACCTGATTATCAACCGCCTGCAACATCCGTTTTACCTGATGAAACCGGCCTTCATGAATGGTCAATAACAGATCACCGTTTTCTGTGAGTCTGGCTTTGGACGGGGCTGTCGGTTTCTCATCACCGATGTCAAGCCCGTTTTCCAACCGATGGATATCTTCTGCGGAAAGCGGCTTTTCCGGCTTTACCAGATAGGTCTTATCCACATGTTTTTTCGGTGACAACAGATCATGGGCCAGAGCACCGTCATTGGTCAGGAGCAGCAATCCCGTGGTATCCTTGTCCAGCCGCCCTACCGGGAACAGATCCTTTTGTTCCGGGACAGTAAGGAGACTTACCACGGTTGGGGCTGTATTATCGTTGGTGGCAGAGACAACCCCCTCTGGCTTATTTAACATATAATAGACATATTTCCTATAATGGATTGGCTGTCCCTGACAGACCACCGTATCGGTCTCTTCATTGACTTTTGTCTCCGGCTTTTTGATTATCTGGTCGTTTACTGTCACCTGACCTTTTTTGATGTACTCTTTCACCTGACTTCGGGTGCCAATATTGTTATCGCATAAAAATTTATCCAACCGCATGGGCTTTGATCTCTTTCTTAGACTTAATTTTTCTTCATTGGCATATAGTATACAAACCTTTCAAGGCAGACAGCCATGAAAAAAATATTCGGAATCTGTTTCTTTGTTCTAATGACCGGCTGTATTCTGACTCATTCTTCCCTGAGCCTTGCCTATGCTGCCTTGGGTCTGAATCTTTGGTATGAAAAAATGGTACCGGTGCTTCTGCCGTTTATGATCCTGTCCGGCACTTTGATCCGTATGGGCATGACGGACAGCCTGATCCGTCCGGTAAGACCTTTGTTCGGAAGAATCTATCGCCTGTCAGCACCGGGAATCTATGTGATTCTGATGGGCTTTTTGTGCGGTTTTCCCATGGGTGCCCGCACTGCCTCGGATTTTCGGGACAGACAAGAAATTTCTTCGGAGGAAGGACAATATCTGCTGGCCTTCTGCAACAATCTGGGACCGGTCTATTTTCTGGGTTTTGTACTGCCACTACTGCATAGGAAGCTGGTGCTCCCCTATGTATTTGGTATGTATGGCATTCCATTGCTATATGGTATTTCCCTGCGTTATAGCGTATACAGAAATCGGATTCCAGAGAAAACAGACCAAGCTTTCGGAAGAGACAACGCAGCGAAGCTTTTAGAACAGACCGATCCGGCCTGCCTTCCTGCCATGTCCCTGCCGGATGCCCTGGATGATGCTATTACCGCTGCCGGAAGAAGCATCTTACAGTTGGGAGGCTACATGATCTTTTTCAATCTGCTGAACCTTCTGCCAAGGCTTTTACTTCCCGACAGTTTCCGGTATGCACCGCTTTTGGAGATCAGTGGGGGCCTGAAGCTGCTGGGAGACAGATTCCCTTTGTATACGTTATTGCTTTTGCCCTTTGGCGGCTTAAGCTGTATCGCCCAGACCGGAAGCTGTATCCGCAATACCGGGCTTTCCCTCAAGTCCTACATCCTTCATAAAATGGTACTGACAGTGCTTACTGCAGCTTATTATCTGGGATGGTTTCTGTTGTCTCCGGATACTTTTCTGCTTTGATTTTTCCGTCTTCGTTTTCTGTGTCTGCCCTGTTGGATCTGGTATAACAAAAAGACCAGTAACAACAGCACTACCAGAATCCCACAGATCACCAGAAAAACACCGAAATTCACTTCCGGACTTTTTTCGGAAGGCACCGGAGTATTTCCGGCGGCATCGGCCATGGTGATCACGGAACTGCCAGCTTCTGTGATCTGTTCCTCTGCAGCCCGGGAAGCTTTCGCTGCCTCCTGTGCCGCAAGACTTTCCTGTAATGCCTCTTCGGCAGCTTTTTCCTGATCAATAAAAGGCTGTGCAAAGGTGACAGGATCACTCTCTGTGAACAGATCCGCCTGATTGTAACCGCGGACGGTGACCACCGGCTGTTCCCCCTTTGTGAAGGTCACGGAAAATGTGAAGGTATCGGGATAGGTCCCGGCCATAATATCCAGTCCCGGCCAGGGAAGCAGTTCGGAATAAGTCCTGCCTCCATCGGTACTATAATCGTAATACATCATGGGGCAGTCATAGTCGGCTGCCGTCACTTCCAGAGAGACTTCTCCGGTCTCATAGTCTGCATTCTGCAAAGTCAGCTGGCAGATATCCGGTTCGGTCTTGTCCCGCACAGTGGCAGGCAGAATGGATTGCAGCGAGACTTCCGGAAGAGCGTCTGCCTCTCCACTGTAGTCCACACCAAGACTTGCACTGGATAATCCGAAATATTTTGCAACAGACAAAGCATCCTCCCTGCCGAATTTCTTCCAGTCCTCTTCTGTCTGGCAGTAAGGAGTGTCTCTGCTCTCATCCACATGACAATGCTCGATGATGGCGGAGGGAATGGATCTGGAGGTACTTTCTCTTATAATTCCGTAATAGTCATCACCGTTATCTTTAAGTTTCGTCTTGACTCCTCGTAGAAACAGTCCCATGTCCTGCATCTGCTGCATCTGTTCCCAGCCGAACTGATAACCGTAAGCGTTGTAAGGCTGTACGGAAGAGATCCAGACTTCGGATCCGAACAGATCATGATCCATGGAAGCGTTGTAATGAATACTGAACAGGAAATCCGCATTCCGGTCTGCAGCAAATTGTGCCCGGTCTGCCAGAGACATGGTCACATCATCCGTATGAGTCAGATAGACATCCACATTATCGTATTTTGTCAGTTCCTCGTACATGGCCAGCGCGGTCACCATGGTCATTTTTTTCTCCTGTGCAGGGCCTTCCAGCGTTCCCTCGTTATCACCGCCGTGTCCGGGATCAATGACAATGACGACCCTTTCTCCGGTCTCCTGCGCTCTGGGAGCCGCCTGTGCAGGCAGGGAATTTCCATAAAAACAGGCTGCTGCAAGACTGACCGCACAGATCATTGTCCTGACTAACAGCCCTTTTTGCTTTTTCCATACTTTCATTTATCGTATTCCTTTATTTTTAAAAAACCAGCTTTCAGCAGAAAACTGGTTTTTCGTACTCGTTGTTTGGACATGCTTTACATAACGTCCAGATTGTCTTCGGCATCCGCAGCAGTATCTACGTCATCAAGATCCTCATCTACGGGGTGCAGCTCACTGCGGTTGGACTGGATGATGTCACGATACTGGTTCAGATTGCCGATCAGAGCATCGTAATTGGCGCTGGCCTGCTGTGTGGAGGAAGAAATAATATTCTCCAGATGTGCCAGCATATCATCCATGTACTGCATGGCAGCGGATTTGACATTGTTGGCCTCAATAGTGGCATTGTCCAGAATCTCCTGGGCCTGCTTACTGGCCATGGTAACGACCTCGTTGGCCTGGGCGTAAGCCTGCTGCATGATCTCATGCTCGTTGATCAGCTCGTTGGTATGCACGGTAGCCTCGTTGATCAATGCTTCTGCCTTGGCTTTGGCATCGTTTAGGATGGCTTCCTTGTTGCTGATGATCTTCTGGTAGCGCTTGATCTCATCCGGGGTCTTCATACGCAGTTCCCGCAGTAACTCATCAATCTCATCCTTATTCACGATGATTTCGGTACTGGACATGAACTTCGGCTTGCAACCCTCGATGTATTCTTCTATTTCATCAATTAACTGTTCGATTCTGCTGCTCATGAAACTCTCCTTATTTACACATCACTATGCTCTGAAAGCTTTTTCTCGCGATATTTGTCGTAGATCAGTTTCGCCACAAAATCCGGAACACAAGGGGTGATATCTCCATCAAAACTTGCAATCTGCTTGATGGCGGAAGAACTGAGGTATGCATATTCCAGACTGGTGGTCAAAAATACCGTATCAATTTTGCCATGGGACAACATCCGGTTGGTCTGTGCCATCTGCAGTTCATATTCAAAATCCGTAATGGCGCGTAAGCCCCTTACGATAACATGCAGATCTTTTTCCCTGGCATAATCCACTAAAAGCCCATTGAAACTGTCAATCTGCACATTAGGCAGATCTTTTGTGGCTTCTTCTAGTATCTTAACACGTTCCTCTACAGAAAACAACGGTGTCTTTTCTTTATTGTTCAAAATGCTGACGATCAGAACATCAAATATTTCGGATGCCCGCCTTATGATATCCATATGACCGTTGGTGACGGGATCAAAGCTTCCGGTGTAAACAGCTCTTTTCATAAAAATCATGCCTTTCAGTGTTACTTCTTGCGAAGGAACACATGCTTGTTGGTTTTGTATTTTTTCTCACGGATCACTTCAAACCCTAAGTCTTCCGCATAGGAGAAATCGGTATGCAGAGAGGCTTCTACCAGGATCAGAGTCTCTTCGGAGACATATTTGGCATAGCGCAGCTGCTCTAAGACTCTGCGCTCCTGCTCCTGATCGTAGGGTGGATCCATGAAGATCACATCCACGTGCTTTTCATAGATGCCCGTCAGTCCTGCGCAGGCATCCTGTTTTAATACTATAGCACGGTCTTTCATTTTCGTAAATGCCAGATTGTCCTCGATACATGCCAGGGCTTTCGGCGCATTTTCAATAAAATAGGCTTTTCTGGCACCGCGGCTTAATGCTTCGATGCCGATGCCGCCGCTGCCACTGAAAATATCCACGAACACACAGTCCGGAATATAGGTCTGCAGCATATTAAAAAGGGTTTCCTTGATCCGGTCGGTGGTGGGTCTGGTATCCATTCCTTCCGGAGTCTTAAGGGGCAGACTTCTTGCAGTTCCCGCAATGACTCTCATATGATTACTCTCCGTTTTCTCTATAAATGTTGTATGAATGATTCTGTTTAAAAAGTTACACTCTCACTTTGGTGCCCTTGCTGTCACGTTTGCCGAGTTTCAGATTATTCAGGATGAGCTCCTTGCCCTTATATTCAATGGTGGTCTCTACGGCATTCTTCGTATAATATACATTTTCCACCTGATCACCGTCGCCCAGTTTCATGCCGCGGACGCCGATGGCACCTTTCTTTTTCTCGGGGATCTCATCGATGGAGAAGCGCAGGAAAAAACCGGCCTTTGTCTGTAATACGATATTCCGCTGATCCGTAAGAGCCGTAACGCTGACAACGCTGTCGCCCTCCGCCAGCTTCGTAGCGGCAACGGTGCGCTTGGTCACATCGAACTCTCCGCCATCTACCACCTTCAACATGGACTGTGCAGTGGCAAAGATCACCTGACACAGATTCAGTTCCTTCTGACTGGTGATATAGACGATCTCTTCGGTTTTCTGGCTGAAGTTACTCACGTTGTCAATGGGCGTGCCTTTGTCACGGAACTTGCCGTAAGGCAGGTCCAGCACCTTGATAGTGTGCATCTGTCCGGTGTTGGTGAACAGGCAGATCCTTCCGGTATTTTTACAGGTGAAGACGTATTTATTTTCTGCATCTGCGGCTTCTTTATTCCGCTCGTAAGTAGAGACATCCACAGTCTTGGCATAGCCGAATCGATCCATGAGAAATACCACATCCATCTCTTCCAGTTCTTTTTCCTTGTAGACCGCTTCCTGTCCGTTCTCGATGACAGTTTTGCGGGGATGGCTGTATTCCTTCTTGAATCCGTCCAGTTCATTCATGATGACCTGGGCCATGGAATCTCTGCGGTCCAGAATATCCTCATAGCGATAGATGTTTGCCATGGTCTCTTCGTGTTCGTTGATCAGTGCTTCCAGTTCCAGACCGATCAACTTATACAGACGCATCTCTAAGATGGCATTGGCCTGTTTCTCGGTGAACATCAGCTGGGCTGCCATGATCCTGGATTCCTTGGACTTGAACTTGATGCCATCGACCTTACCCTCTACGAGACAGGCTTTTGCCATGGCACGATCCTTGGATCCGCGTAAAATTTCAATGACCAGATCGATCACATTGCAGGCCTTGATCAGACCTTCCTGAATCTCCTTGCGCTCCTGCTCTTTGGCCAATAGATTGGTATATTTTCTGGTAGCCACTTCAAACTGGAAGTCAACATTGGCCTTGATGATCTGCTTTAAGCCCATAGTCTCTGGTCTGCCGTTTGCGATAGCCAGCATATTGACACCGAAGGTATCCTCCAGACGAGTCTTTTTATAGAGCATATTTACAAAGTTCTCGGGATCGGCATCCTTACGAAGTTCGATGACGATACGGATGCCTTCCTTGGAAGATTGGTTGGAAATATCCACAATATCCTGTGTCTTCTTCGTCTCGGAAAGAGCGGCCACGTCGGATAAAAACTTCGCAATATTGGCACCGATCATGGTATAGGGGATCTCGGTGATCACTACATTGGTCTTTCCAGATTTTCCCTTCTGGAGTTCCACTTTGCCCCGCAGCTTGATCTTGCCGGTTCCGGTCTCATAGATGTCTTCCAGTTCATCCTTATTGATAACGATGCCGCCGGTGGGAAAATCCGGCCCCTTCAGGTAACGCATCAGTTCTTTTGTTGTGATCTCATTATTGAGCATATAAGCCTTTACGGCATCAATGACTTCCCCGAGATTATGAGGGGGAATGCTGGTGGCCATGCCTACGGCGATCCCTTCGGAACCATTAACCAACAGGTTCGGAATCTTTACCGGCAGTACGGATGGCTCTTTTTCCGTCTCATCGAAGTTCGGAACAAAGTCTACCACATCCTTGTCCAGATCTGCCAAAAAAGCTTCCTGCGTCACCTTCTGAAGTCTTGCCTCGGTATAACGCATGGCTGCGGCACCATCTCCTTCAATGTTGCCGAAGTTACCATGGCCGTCGATCAGGGGCATGCCCTTTTTGAAATCCTGGCTCATGACTACCAGTGCCTCATAGATGGAACTGTCGCCGTGGGGGTGATATTTACCCATGGTATCACCTACGATACGGGCACTTTTACGGTAGGGGCGGTCGTAACGGATCCCCAGTTCGTGCATATCGTAGAGAGTTCTGCGCTGTACCGGTTTCAGACCGTCTCTGACATCTGGCAAAGCTCTGGCGATAATAACGCTCATGGCATAGTCGATGAACGATTTCTGCATCTCCTCGGAGTATTCTGTTTTTATGATTCTGCTGTCGTCCATTTCTGGTCCTCGCCTTTCTGACATTACATTTCAGGATCTTACGATACTAGATGTCTAATTCCGCATCTGTAGCGTGATCATAAATAAAGGCTTTTCTGGGCGGTACATCTGTTCCCATGAGAAGCTCGGTCATCTCGGAAGCCATGCGGGCATCCTCGATCTCTACTAATTTCAACAATCTGCGTTCCGGATCCAGTGTGGTCTCCCACAGCTGTTCGGCATCCATCTCACCCAGACCCTTGTATCGCTGTAAGGTAAAGGGACCCTTGTGGGTCTTGCGGTATTTTTCCAGTGCCTTATCATCATACAGATATTTTTCTTCTCCCTTGGAGGGCATGGCCTTATATAAGGGAGGCATTGCTATGTATACGTGGCCTTCGAAGATCAGATCCGGCATGAAACGATAGAATAAGGTCAGCAGCAACGTGGAAATATGTGCGCCATCCACATCGGCATCCGCCATGATAATGATCTTGTCATAGCGCAGCTTACTAATATCGAAATCGTTGCCATAGCCCTCGGAAAATCCGCAGCCGAAAGCGTTGATCATGGTCTTGATTTCGGCGTTGGCCAGTACTTTGTCAATGCTGGCTTTCTCTACGTTCAGGATTTTACCGCGGATCGGAAGGATGGCCTGATACATACGGTTTCTGGCAGTCTTGGCACTGCCGCCCGCAGAGTCACCCTCTACGATGAAGATCTCACACTTGGAGGGATCTCTGGACTCGCAGTTTGCAAGTTTTCCGTTGGAATCAAAGGAGAACTTCTGCTTGGTCAGCATATTGGTCTTGGCTTTTTCCTCTGTCTTACGGATCTTGGCTGCCTTTTCCGCACAGCCGATAATGCTCTTCAAAGTCTCCAGATTGCGGTCGAAGAACCGGACGATCTCTTCGCCGGTCACCTTGGCCACGGCCTTGGCGGCATCCTGGTTGTCCAGTTTCGTCTTGGTCTGGCCTTCGAAACGGGGATCCGGGTGCTTGATGGATACCACTGCCGTCATTCCGTTCCGGACATCGGCACCGGTAAAGTTCGCATCCTTTTCCTTTAAAATGTTCAGCTCTCTGGCATAGGTATTGATCACATTGGTGAACTGGGTCTTAAAGCCAGTAAGGTGGGTACCGCCTTCAGAGTTGTAAATGTTATTACAGAAGCCCAGTACATTCTCATGAAATTCATTCACATACTGGAAGGCCACTTCCACAGAGATTCCTTCGCTCTCGCCGGAAAAGAAAATGACATCATGGACGGTCTCTTTGGAACGGTTCATGTCTTTTATGAAGCCAATGATGCCTTCCGGTTCATGGTAGGTGACTTTCTCGGGTTCTTCTTTTCGCTTGTCTTCAAAAATGATCGTAAGCTTCGGATTCAGATAAGCGGTCTCATGGAGACGGCTCTTAACCTCATCTTCCTTGAAACGGGTCTTGTCGAAGATGGTATCATCCGGCAGGAAATTGATGGTCGTACCGGTCTCTCTGGTCTTGCCCACTACGGGAAGCAGACCGTCCACCAGATCCATGACGGGGATACCTCTCTCGTAATGATCCTCATAGATGCAGCCACCGCTCTTGACTCTTACAGTCAACCTTGTAGAAAGTGCATTTACTACAGAGGAACCTACACCGTGCAGACCACCGCTGGTCTTATAAGCGGAGTTGTCAAATTTACCGCCGGCATGCAGGGTCGTGAATACCAGACGTTCCGCACTGATCCCTTTTTCGTGCATTCCCACGGGAATACCACGTCCGTTGTCTTCTACCGTGGCGGAGCCATCCGCTTCTAATGTTACTTTTATCGTATCACAGTATCCTGCCAGATGCTCGTCCACAGAGTTATCTACGATCTCGTAGATCAGGTGGTTCAGACCCTTGGTGGAGACACTGCCGATATACATTCCGGGTCTCTTTCTTACCGCTTCCAGACCTTCCAGAACGGTAATACTTGAGGCATCATAATTATTGTCTTTTGCCATGAAATGGAACTCCTTATCAACACATGATTGTCTTTAGTATAGCATAGATTTTGTGTTTGGAAAAGAAAAAAATACAAGGGATAGCATAGCACCCTGCCAGAAATAAAAAACCACCAGTTCCCTGATTCTGAACTGGTGGTCAAAATTATCTGTTAGGAAATTCTTAAATTACACCGTGATCTTCTTACAGCAAGCCAGTGCCAAGGCACCGGGTCCGATGTGGCAGGCAACGCTTAAGGACAGAGGATCGATATGAATATCATAGCCGGGGAATTCCGCCTCTACCTCGGTGCGAAACTGTTCTGCTGCAGCTCGGTCGTGGGTATAGGCAATCTGCAGCCAGATATGCTTGTCCTCCGTCATGCCGCCAAAACGCTCGTTGATGTCCTTTTTAATAGCATTGATCATCATGGTTTTGCCCTGTGAGGTGGTTCTTGCCTTTGCAAAGGCATCCAGCTTTTCACCCTGAATGGTCAGCACCGGTTTCAGGCGAAGCATGGTACCGATGGCTGCGGCCGCCGGAGTGATCCGTCCGCCTTTTTTCAGATAATACAAGGTGTCCAGCATAATATAGATACTGCTGTTGAATTTATCATTTTCCAGGAATTCTTTGATCTGGGCCGCGTCTTTATCGGCTGCCGCAAGCTGCAGGGCATCCAGTGCAGACTGACGCTGGGTTACGGAGATTCTCTGGTTGTTCACGACCTGAACTCTGCCATCATAATCTGCCGCAAAGGCCATGGCACTCTGACAGGAACCGGACAGACCGCTGCTCATGGGAATGTGTACAATCTCGTCATATTCCTGCAAAAGCTTGTCCCACAGACTGGTGACACTGTCAGGAGACGGCTGGCTGGTGGCAATATTGGCACCGGATTTCAGCTTTTCATAGAACTGCTCCTGTGTCAGGTCAATATCTTCATAATAAGTGACTTCATCAATCATAAAAGGCATGGGAAGTACATAAATTCCAATTTTTTTCCCCTCCGCCTGCGTAATACCGCTGTTACTGTCTGTTACAATTGCTATTTTTGCCATTTGGTATCTAAACCTTCCCTTTGCATTATTTTGCAGAAATTACCCGATTCGCAGTTTGAAACTTTGAACCTAAAAGTAATTTTACTGTCAGATGGTCCGAAAGTCAACCATATTTGCCGAGCGATGTTCCTCAAAATATTGCCGCAACGGCAGCGTGTCTTCGCTGCTCAGTTCCGGATCTGAGCATAACAGCGTATCTACGGCTTCAGAAGCCTCCTTTAACAGTGATGCATCCGTATAGATATCTCCCAGTACAAAAGAAAATTCACCGCTCTGCCGGATTCCGAAGATATCACCGGGGCCTCTCAGTTTCAGATCCTCGGAGGCGATATGGAAACCGTCGTTGGAATGGTTCAGGATCTGCAGACGTTCCATGGTCTCTTTGGCCTCGGAAGTACTGATGAAAATACAATAGCTCTGGAATTCTCCACGTCCTACACGTCCCCGCAGCTGGTGCAGCTGTGCCAGACCGAAGCGCTCTGCGTTCTCCACCATCATTACCGTGGCATTGGGAACATTGATGCCGACTTCAATGACTGTGGTAGAGACTAAGACATCAATCTCTTTGTTGGCAAATTCTTCCATGATACGGTTTTTGTCCGCCGGTCGCATCTTTCCATGGAGATAAGCTACCTGTACAGATGGAGGCAGAGCTGCCCGAAGCTTTTCCGTATAGTCCACGACGTTCTCCAGATCTTCAGATTCACCCTCTTCCACCATAGGACAGATGACATAAGCCTGTCTTCCCGAGGCCACTTCTTTTGCAATAAATTCATAGGCCTTGGGACGATAGGAAGTTCCTACGACGCAGTTCTTGATCGGCAGACGATTTGCAGGAAGCTCATCCACGACAGAAACTTTCAGATCGCCGTATAAAATGATGGCCAGCGTCCGGGGAATGGGGGTGGCACTCATGACCAGTACATGGGGTTCTTTTCCTTTGGCGGCCAGTGTCTCCCGCTGTCTTACTCCGAAACGGTGCTGCTCGTCCGTTACCACCAGTGCCAGGGAGGCATATTCCACCTTCTCCTGGATCAGGGCATGGGTCCCAATGATCAGATTGGCCTCACCGGAGGCAATTTGGGCGTAAGCCTCCCGCTTCTCTTTTGCCGTCATGGAACCGGTTAGAAGCACCGGTCGAAAAGCAATGCCGTATTCTTTTACATATCCTGAAATGGTCTCAAAATGCTGGACTGCCAGAACTTCAGTAGGGGCCATCATTGCTCCCTGATAACCATTAGCCGCACACATGAGAAGTGCCAACACTGCCAGGATCGTCTTACCGGAGCCTACATCACCCTGGATCAGCCGGTTCATGGCATAAGGACTTCCCATATCCTCTCTGAGTTCTCCCCAGACCTTTTTCTGGGCTTTTGTCAGAGGAAACGGCAGCTGCTCCAGAAATCTTACGGTATCCGCAGTCTCATACATGGGAAAATGATTCTCCGTCTTCGCCGCCAGATCTTTATTTTTCCGAAGAACCAGTAAAAAAGAAAAGAATTCTTCGAATACGATACGATTCCTTGCTGCCAGCAGTTCCTCCCGGTTTTCCGGGAAGTGCAGTGAATTGACAGCTTCCCTGTGGGAAAGCATGGGTATTTTTTGCAATACGGACTGCGGCAGATATTCTTTTTCCGGGGGATAATATTCCAGTGCCTGGGCTACGGACTTCTGCACCGTCTGGTTGGTCAGTCCTTTGGTCAGGGCATATCTGGGCAGAAGCCGACCTGATTTTTTCTGATATTCCTCCCAGGTAAACATTCTGGGCTGCTCCATGATCTTATGAGTGCCCCTCTGCTGTACCAGACCACGGAACAGATAGAATCCGCCGGGTTTTAACACCTTTTTTAAAAATGGCATATTGAAAAAAGTTAGCTGAATGGAATCTCCGTTGTCATCCGTCAGCACAGCGTTCAGGATCGACAGATTCCGGACCTTCTTCACATTGGGAATGGCCGTGATCTGCCCATAGATGGCCTGCACACTGCCGGCAGACGCCTCCCGGATGGGTACCGGAGCATCATAAGTCTCGTAATCCCTGGGATAATGTCCGATCAGATCCTCCACGGTAAAAACATTGATCCTACCAAACAGAGCCGCCGTCTTCTCTCCCACACCTTTTATTCTGTTCACAGGTATTGCATCACTCATCCCAGTCCCTCTTTTCTATTTAAATGGAAAGTTAGTTAAATACATTGGCAAAATCCACGAACTCCCGGAGCATGC
>ERZ791893.296-NODE-296-length-42506-cov-2.655014_pt1 | contig 42506 bp, 44 predicted proteins | sample MGYA00510154_ERZ791893 | MGnify/ENA primary metagenome ERZ791893 (study PRJEB30046, sample SAMN00792068) | human gut metagenome | study: EMG produced TPA metagenomics assembly of the A metagenome-wide association study of gut microbiota in type 2...
GTGCAGGAGCTGTCGGTGGTTATGCTAAAGATATGTTTTCACGTATTTATGACTGCATATTTTCAGAAGCAGAATCTGTAGAGGAGATTTATCTGCGTTATTACAAGGATGAATATGACGATATCGGATCTTATATATATCATAAATATTGTATTGGTAGTGAAAGTTTACAACATATCTTAGACTTAAAAGCCTCGAATGATAATTATGTATTATATGATTTTGATGAATTGAATTATGGGGATTCTAGTTCTATCGTTTTTGCATTTTCGGAGGATATGTATGAAAGAATAACAAATATATTGCTAATGAAAGAATAATATGAAAATAAAGACAGATTTTGTTACAAATAGTTCATCCACATGTTTTGTGGTAATAAGTAAAGAGGAATTCGGATTGCCTGAATTCATCAAAGCTATTGGAATCAATCCTGATTCTGAATTCATAGACATATATGAGAAATTATTTAGTCTATTTAAAGAGGATGTTATACCTGCAAGAGAGTTTGTAGAAAATGATAGATGGAAGCATGATACATTTGAGGAATTTATAACCTCTGTATTTTCTCAAAAAACACTTGAGCGTATACTTGAAGCTGAAAAACTAGGTCATAAAGTATATATGGGAAGGCTTGCAAGTGAAGAGAATGAAATAGAATGTTTCTTCTGTACAGACTCCTTTCTTATTGAATCAGAAAACTTATATATTGATGCAACAAATGATGGATGGTAAGAATAATATAGTTATAAATAAACATTATTCACAGCATTATAGGACTATTTTTAATCAACAGACAGGCTTTTTTGTTAGAATAGAGGACAATGGGGCTAATGAACCTTTCTGGTCAGAACAAGGTCCTGAATTATTGGATATTTCTATTACAAATTATTGCGAGAAGGGGTGTGAATTCTGCTACAGAGCATCTTCAATTCGAGGTAAACACATGCCCTTAACGGATATGAAAAAAATTGTTATTGAAGCAAAAAGACTTGGGGTTTTGCAAATAGCGCTTGGCGGAGGAAATCCAAACCAGCATCCTGAATTTATACAAATACTAAAGCTCATTAGGGAAAATAACATCGTACCTTCATATACAACGAATGGAGATTATTTGGCTGATGATATATTAACTGCTACTGCTAAATATTGTGGAGCAATTGCTATTAGTGCTTATCCTCCATATGATTCGACTTTTGAAGAAAAACTAAAGAAGATATCTGGATACAATATAAAACTAAACATACATTTTATATTAAAAGAAGATACGTTTGACATCGCTAATGAGTGGCTTGTAAATCCCCCTTCGTTTTTGAAATATATTAATGCCATCATTTTCTTAAACTATAAACCTGTTTTTTCTTCTATAGACTTGCGTATTTCTGATAGAAGAAAAATATCACAATTCTTTCATAATTTACAGAATTGTAAAACACTTAAGGTAGGATTCGATAGTTGTAGCGTATCTGGGATAGTTGAAAATATGAATATAAATAAAGCGTTAGTAGAATCTTGTGAGGCGGCCCGTTTTTCAGCATTTATTGCAGAAGATATGAAAATGTACCCATGTTCATTTATGATTAATACGACTCAATATGGTGATTTAAACAAAGAGTGCATAGAACATATATGGAAAACAAATCATAATTTCACAAACCACAGAAAGAAAATCAAAAATCATACATGCTCATTATGCCAGCATAGTGAATTATGCAATGGAGGATGTGTTTTCTTACCAGAAATAAATTTGTGTTCTAAATATGTAGCTTCAAAGTGATTGTGAAATATTTCAGTAGGACTTTGTACTTTAATATATTTGAAAAAAGCCCTAAAAAGAGCTGTAAAATCAAAACAGACTGTATATCTTTACTATAGAAATAAAACCATTATAAATCAAGTTCGTGTAGGGTTACACAGTGGAATCAGTGTTTTATCCTCAAATAGCTATTGATATACAGTCTGTTATCAAAGAGTCAAGGCTGCCCTTCTTGAACAGCACCCTTAAATTTTACACTCTCAAATTTACCTACCCAATTCACTCCCCATGTTTACGTCAATCTGCTGACTGCTGGATGAATTAACGGTACGGGTTTGACTGGAATAGCTGTCATGGGAATAAACTAATGTGTTCTGCCGATTACTCGGCACACTAATGGAATAAAAACCCTCGAAGTTTGACGGTCTGGATGCCTTAGAAGTTTCTACGCAGGTTACAATAGCACCTTGAACCGGATCGCCTGAATTGTTGCTCAAATAGCCTGAAATCGCAATTTCGCTATCGGTAGCATTTAAACCGAAACCACATAGAGCTAATGCTAAAACAAATAAAAACTTCTTCATAAGGTTTGGGTTTAGTGACACAATAATATAGAACTGAAATATCACTAAAATAAATAAGCAATACAAAGTATTTATTTTAACATAATTTTCTGCGTGGAAGTATAAAGAACATAAATTTTGAAATCAAGGTTCCTGATTCAATAATTTCTGGTATTCCGGGTTATCGGTGGGGAAAACCGGAATATAATAAGGATTATTTTTAGAAAGTGCGGTTATATCTTTTGTAAAATAAAATATCAGATAAACTTGAAAATCAGTATTACCTCTTCGGGTTTGTCCAGGGATAAAAGAAGGCATGGTTTCAATTAACTTTTTGACTTTGGCAAATAATACTTTGTTCTTATCTGCCTGAGATACGATCTTGACTTTACCCTTCCGGTCTATGATCGTCCGGCAAAATATTTCCGCAGATTCCATTGTATCAGCCATAGATTGTGGAAAATCGATATGCTGGTTCACATACCGGATCAGCTCTTTATGTCCGCCGGGATATGTAGGTTTTACCACCGCCCAGGCAAGGGAAGTACAAACGGCAGTATCACGTCCCGGATCGACCGTTAATAAATAATTCTTTAATACTTCCCGGCTTACTGTATCTTGGGCGTCTGCATACTCCGGCAATACAAGCATCAGGCATATAATGACTAATACATTTTTCATACACGAAAGATAGTCACTAATCAGATCATATAAAAACTACGGAATTAAAATAACCCCGTAGTTTTTAATTTTGCTGTTATCGTTTGGGTGATATGCCCGTTAAAAGTACCATATTATAAGAATAATCAGTGCTATATTCCCCTGTGTATGGATCGATTTTAGCAAGTCCTAATTTTGTTATATCCTTATCTCCATATTCCACCAGATACCAACCATCCCCCCAACCTCCGGCGTTACCCCAATTAACACCCAAATTCGTACCGTCTTCTAAACCCTTATCTTTCATGCTTTGAGGAGTTGTAAACTTCCAGTAGCCGGATAAAACAAACGCATGACCTGCCCCAAAATAGGATTCTCCGAAAGCAATTACGAATTTCTTGGCTTTTAAAGACTTCCTTACCGCATTTGAATTATAATATATAGGCTGGTTATAAGCGTAATTGCAAGTATCGAGAGCATGCATACAATTTTCAATCCTTGTCCCTGCATCATCGGTACTTGGGTAAAAGGTCGTCTTCGACATAACCGTGAGTTCTTTTATAAATGTTGCAATCGAATCTTCCATAGCCAGAGTTGCGAAAGGATTATTCTCAATATTCACCAGTTTTGTCATTAATTTCCAGTCATATTTCTCCGGGTATTTATAATAAGCCATAATCTGACTTAAAGCAACATTTACACAACCTACCGGATAAGGATTACCCGTATTCGGATTTACAGGGAGGAATTTGTTATATGGCTCACGCTGTCCCCATAGCACAGATTCTCTTAAAAGAGCAACATCTTCCCAAACACTATCAATTGTAGAAGTTTCATAAATATCATCATACCGGTTATCATAGGGATAAGGTGCATATTGATTGTCGGGGGAAGTAAAACCGCCTTGCAAATAACGGGGCTGTGCCAACACTGCCTTGACATCATTCGGAATATTCTCTACATACGCCTGGAGATTTTCTCCACCTTTTTCTTTTAAATCTGCATATTTCCCGTTCGGAGAATATGCAAGTACCACAGGCATACGCTTGTCAGCCACAACAATAGCAAAACCGTCCTTATCGCCGTTCTTCAAATCCACCGTACAAATTGTAAATCCGTTATCTTCAACATTGCCCGATCTGGTTAAAACAGGATTATCATACCGTACCTTATTGACATGGGTTACAACCGTACTACTGCCTCTTGTGGCAGGAGTTCCTTTTTGTACGACATTTAAATATCCACTTAACAAGGATACGACTTCATCGTTTGTCAGTTCATACTTGATTTTTTCTTTAGGTTCGACAGGATCATCCGAAATAGCATCATTCTGGCAACTGTAAAAGCCCAGCAATGCTAACATTACAAAATAAATAATACATCTTTTCATCGTTCAAAGGTTTTGATTTTAGTAATAGTAAATGATTATTTTATCAAATTTATGATAAATAAAATTAATTATTCGCTATATCGTTAATTTTAACATAATATTATAAAAACATATTTAGGGCGTTGCCCGGCGAGCCGTGCCGGGCTTTCCGTTACAAGTCCTCACAAGCTCCGGGCTTTCCACTTCAATCCCATAACGCTTGTTCTATGGTATGCAGATAAAACCATTCGCTTACATCTTCTTTCTCTGTTCCCCGGCGTGCTTCCCCTTTTTTCCCCCAGCCGGGTGGTGTTCATTGTTTCAGGGACAAAGGTATTTCATGTGTCTTGCAGGATGTATGTTTCTAACGCCCTCCGGGTTTTGCAAAATTTTTTCACCCGGAAGGATGAAAAATTTTTGTCAAAAAAACACACACCCTTTGACACATGACCTTTGTAGTCCCTGTAACAAAACACACCCGGCTCGGCGCGAGAAAAAAAAGGTCAGCCCTTGATACACAGAGAAAAAAGATGAAAACAAAACATCCCTCTCGGGCTCAAAAAAATCGAGTTTACATAAATTAACAAATCAAATACGATGAATCATATACAAGATGCACAAATATATGTCGGCACTTATGCCAAATACAACGCAGGCTCAATTTTCGGTAAATGGTTGATACTTTCTGACTACTACGATAAAGAGGAATTTTACGAAGCATGCAGGCAATTACACGCAGACGAAAACGATCCTGAATTTATGTTTCAAGGCTATGAAAATATCCCCGAAGGTTTGATAGGCGAAAGCTGGTTATCCGACAACTTTTTCCCTTTACGGGATGAACTTGAAAACATGGATGATAACCGTCAAGACGCTTTTTTCGAGTGGTGCGAATATGACGGTTACGATATTGATCGCATGGATGTTTCCGATGTCCTTGAAAAATTTAATGAAGCCTATATAGGGCAGTACAATGACGAAGAAGATTTCGCCCAATATGAGGCAGAAGCATGTTTTAATATACCTGCCGAAATTTTACCCTATTTTGATTATCAAGCCTTTGCCCGTGACCTGTTTTGTACCGATTACTATATGTGTGACGGCTTTGTATTTAGGAGAATTTAAACAACCAGTACAGGCAGTTTCGCTGCCTGTACTCTATATAAACCTTTAAAATTTAATCTATGGAACAAAAACACTTACCCCCTCTAAAAAGGGGAAAACTCCACACAAGCCTCCACACTTTGCGCAGGCAAATGAGAACGGCACACCGAATTGTAGTCAATTCCAAACTGCGGAAAGTTGAAAAAATTGCAAAGCTGAAAGCGATAGGTTATGCAAAATCAGAAGCGAATTCATTACTAACCGATTAATTTATTGAACGATGAACAAAATTATTGTATTTATGGGAAACCCCTTTGAACTTTCTGCGGTGAAAGATTTGAAAAAACACGGTTTTCAGGTCGCACTGGCAGGGACAGATAGAAATGACAATTTGGTTTTTCATGCCGTCCATGAAGAAACCAAAGAACAGATAAAACATGCTTTGGACTTTTGTTACCATTTATTGCCTGTCAAAACAATCGGACATATACCCGAAATCGGTTTTTACGTCTATAAAAATCCTGAATCGAATAGTTTCTACTTCCTTGCAGGAGAATATTTTGAACTAACTATTTGCCGGAATCGGGAACAATTTGACAAAACCGAGCAACTGATTGAACAACATTTTTTTTCTGATAAAATGTAATCCTACCCATTTATTTATAAACACTTAAAATCACATATCATGGAAACAGCAAACAAAATCAATAACGAACAATTACAAGATTTGGAACTTTCTGCAATCGTACCCAGTAACTACAATCCGCGCAAAACCTTTACGGATGAAGATATTACGGAACTTGCCGAAAGTATCCGGGTAAGCGGCGTAATTCAGCCGATCCGGGTACGTCCGGTTGAGGACGGGAAATTTGAGATCATATGCGGAGAACGCAGGTACAGAGCCTCCCAAAAGGCTGGGAAAAATACGATACCCGCTATTGTATGCCGGTATGCCGATAAAGAAGCACGGGAAACGGCTGTTATCGAAAACTTACAAAGAAAGGACGTTTTACCGTTGGAAGAAGCCGAAGGATATAACGAACTGATGAAAACAGGGGATTACACTGTACAGAGTTTAGCGCAGGTATGCGGGCAATCTGAAAAATACATCCGGGTACGTTTAAAGCTAACAGAACTAATCGAACCCATAAAACGATTACTGGCTGAAAACAGGGTTTCTTTACCCGTAGCGGTTGAACTTTGCAAATACACAATAGAAATTCAGGAACAAGTGTATCAAGATCACCTTAAACCCGATATTCAGAATTGGTGGAATTGGAAGGAATTAAAACCCGCCGAATTATCCAAACGGATCAATGAGGAATACACCAATCAATTGAATCATTTTAAATTCGATAAAACAGCCTGTACCGCTTGTTTTAAGAATAGCCAAAACCAAACCCTCTTCAATGACAATTGCGGACGGTGTATGGATCAGAAATGCCTTGCTTCAAAAAATACATTGTATATCGTAGAGCAAACCATGCGAAAAGTTCAAGAACACCCCGAAGCCCTTTTATGCGTGAGTTGTCAGTTCGACCAAACAGCAGTCGAGAAATTGAATGATAAAGGCTATGAAGTCAAACACCTGGATAACCTGTACCGCTTTCCTGTTTTGCCAGTTGAACCCCATTTGAAGGATTATAAGGGAAAAAAAGAATACAAAGCAGCCCTGCAAACATACCGGCAAGCTAAACTTAATTACGCCAATCAAGCGGAAGAAGTAAGGCAATTCACCGAAAGTAACCGGTTAATAACCTGCCTTTGCATTACTTTAAATGATATTGAATTATTATATACGGTTACGAATTCAAGCAGTAAGAATAAAGTTAAAACCCCGGCGGAACTGTTGGATTTTTTGCAGGCAAAAAGTAAAAGAAACGATGAAATCCGGCAGGAGAAAACAATTGCAGACGTGAAAAAACTTGTGCCGGACATGGAGTATAAAGGTACATTTTCAGGGGATGAAGAAATGATGCTTTACTTTATCATGCTGGGGTATTTAAAGCGTTCTCATTGGAAAGAGTTAGGATTTAAAGAAGAAGAAATCTATTATAGTTTGACCGATGAACAACGCTTTAAAATTGCCTCTAACCTGACCGAAGATCTAAAAATTCTCATTTTACGTGACTATATCAGCGCAAGCATGGAGCGTGCTTACCGGGGAAATATATATACTGACTTCTTATTGAAGTTTACCAAACAACATATTCCCGAACAAGTGAAAGAAGTTGAAAAGGCATATCAGGATATTTTTGATCAGCAACAGGAACGGATAGACGAAAGGACAGCCGTAGCCAGAGTACAGTTGAAAAAGCAAAAAGACAAGGAAAAAGCCTCTAAGAAGCAAATGCAAATCGTAGCATAATTTTTATACCGGGGACGGATCGGATCGGACCGTCCCCATAAATATACAAAACAGATGAAATCAGATTGCATTTATTATATACCTGCCAATTATGCCGTTTGTGCTACCTGCCAAATCGGGGGGGATTGTCATCGGGTTTGTGAACGCTTTATTCACAAAAACACTCAAAATGTTGAGATAACAAAACAAGGAGTAAGCACAACACAAGCCGGACAGGAAAAGTTTGTTTATTTTCAACCGGCACATTCAAAGAAAACCTATGTACAATACGATTACAGGACACTGGAAGGGAAACTGTTTTCCTGTGTTAAACAAACTCTTAATGAATGCAGGGCAAGCCGGGATCAATGGCTGGAAAGTAATAACCATAAAAAGAAAAATGATGAAAATTGAAATAGAAAACGGAGTAAGATGGCTATCTGGTGACGGAGCATCAGAGGCTTTTGTGACGATTATCAACATCCTTTGCAATGCACCAACACCGGATGACTTTAGGAAGTCGTTACAGTTGTGGGATTCGAAGGGTAGTTTAAGTTGGCATTTTAAATGGGGATTCGGAAACAGCCATTTTTGGCTTAAACAAAGAACAACCCCCGGAAAGATTAAAGTGAACGAAAAAAGAGTTTTAATAGCCCGATTCTGAATTGAATTGCCCGTACAAAAAAACTGTGCGGGCAGTTCTTTTTTTGCCAGTCGTCGCAAAAAAAGAACCAAAAAAAAGACTTACACCCCGAAGGGGTAAATGCCCGAATACGCCCGTATCCGGGCAATTGGTTTTATATAAAAGTTATATGCAATTATCAAATTAAAACATAATTTGTATCTTTGGAAATAGATTGTTATAAATCACTAATAAATAAAAATGGCTTGATTTTAGCCATCATTGGGATAGTTTCAATGGTGATGTGACAGCAGGAAGGAAATAAAAGATAAGATCATGATTCAGTTTCACAATGCGACCGATACAGACGGTAAAATGATCCATATAGACGAGGTGACACAGGATAATCGTGCCGAACATTATTTTTGTATAGGATGCGGAAAGGAAATGAGTGCCGTTTTGGGTGAAAAGAGGGAACACCATTTCAGGCACAAAGAAGACACTTGTAGTTGGGAAAGTTATCTACACCAATTAGGTAAAAAATTAATCAAACAAAGATTTGAAACTTCGACTGAATTTATTGTACAATATTATGGTCAAAGTACCTGTCAGAAATGGGAGGAATGCAAGCTGAGAAAATCTTGTGGACAACTGAAATGCCAGTCAAAATTATTGTTTTCGGTTGATCTTAAAAACAATTTCGACACTTGCGAGGAAGAAGCAGGATACAAGGGATTCCGGGCTGATTTAAAACTAACGCACAGTGAGTATCCTGAACGTGAACCGATTTTTTTAGAAATTTTTGTGACTCATGAATGTAAACCCGATAAGATCGCATCGGGGATTAAAATTATTGAGATAAAAATCGATTCAGAACAAGATGCACGTCGACCAATTATAGAAAATGAAGGTTCTATGGTAGAGCCAAAACCATATACCCCCTATAATGTCAAAACTATACCGCCGATACGATTTTATAATTTCGAGCGAAATGTGACACCGGAATACCCTTTAAATCGATTTTGTTTGTATCGTGACGAGAACGGGCTATTACGTGGACGTTGCGAACAAAATAAAATCACCTGCCAGAATGTCGAAACGGAACACAATGATCTCTCACTTTTTGAGGTTGCAATTTTAGAGAAATTAGTTCCAAACAAACAGCAATATGGTTTATACTCTTTAGGCGTGGCGTTGGCAATAAAAAAAGGATTTGAAATAAAGAATTGTTTTTTCTGTAATCGATTTAGAAGATGTATTTTAATAGAACCAACTAATCAAATAAATCCACAAACAGGTAAACCTGGGATTATTCGTGTTATGAATCATAAAATTTCCTCTCAAAATATAGACAGGACTGCTGTAGCATCGTCCTGTACGAATTATCAAACTGACAGCTATTTATGCAGCCGTATTATTTCCTCATTCAACCCTGATACATATTGGGAATGGATGCGGGATCACGAAAACTTTTGAATGGGCTGACTTCGTATCGAAACTGATATAACCTATACCATAGATTTATGGGGTAAAATAACAATATTCAAGTATGGGTATTTGATTTACCCTTATTGTTTTTACAAAGTTATTGTTTGTCAAGAACAAGTAGCAAGGTCAGTACCCTGCGGGTTTTGCAAACAATATGCCGCTTTGCAGCATATTCTTCACAAAAACCTTGCATGAAGTTCTTGACAAACAAGGGAAAGAAGCAAAAAAATAAGTGTTCATCTTAAAATTTTTGCTATGAAAACAAATCATCTACCTTTCCCGGAAATAACGATTCATTATAAAGATAAGAATATAGAGAAAAGACCGTGTATAACCAAATCGACAGAAGCAATTGATATATTACGTCCCTATTATAAAGAATGTATGCAGCACCATGAGGAATTTTGGGTGTTATATCTGAACACGAGAAACCAGGTGTTAGGCGTTTCCTGTGTCGCCAAAGGCGGTATAGATAAAATGTTGATCGATAACCGCATTGTATTACAAATTGCCCTTAAAACGAACGCGACAGGGATAATTGTTTCACATAATCATCCGACAGGGAATAATCATCCGAGTACTCAGGATGATACGATTACGGGAAAATTGAAAGATGCCTGTCATTTGTTGGATATTCGATTATACGATCACTTGATTGTTACAGAAGACAGTTATTATAGCTATACGGATGAAGGGGTGCTTTAACCCCTTTTTTAGTGTAAAATGCCCGACTACAGACGTATTCGGGTAATTTATTTTATATAAAAGTTATATGCTATTATCAAAATGATACATAATGTGTATCTTTGCAAATAGATTGTTACAACTTAAAAAATAATTAATTATGACAGAAAATTTAAATTATCCTGTTGTTTTCACAATGTTAGGCATTTTAGTTAATTCATTGATTGATAAAGGTGAAAATATTTCCAAAGAAGATATGTATAAGCATATAGAAAATAGAACTATTTTTGCATTATTAGAGGAAAAGTTGGGAAATAAATGGTTGAGTCTTTATAATGATGTTCAAAAGAATGAACTAATGGATGATTTTGCAAGTTGTGTTAATGCGTTAGATGCAGAAGATGAATATGGAGTTGTTAATAATGGCTATTGTTTATTAATAGCTTACCTTTTTGAAGCTATTCAAAGTGGAAAAGAGTCAGGTTGGTATCCTTCTCTAAAATCAAAATAGTATTAATTATGAGAGAATTATTAGAACAATATGAACTTGTGAAAGAAACGCAATACATATTTGAAGACATTGATAGTAGAATTATCGGAAGAATTTATAAAGTTATAATAGGGGTTAATGCACAATATATGTGGACACTTAGCCACTACTGCCGATTAGAAGACGAAATGGATGTATATATACCTTCTGCTCCATTTGGACAAACATTAGATGAAATTGAATTTAAGCTTGGACAATATGTGGAGAGATTTAAGAAAGCTATTGATTGGAAAGTAAATACGTCGTTTAGTTTTTCTGATTAAATTCTATAATTTACACGATTGGATGTATCAATCATGGGGATTGAAGAATCCACAATTATAAAATTTTTGGTTTTGATGTTCAGAAAAGAAGTGGCATAATTATCACTCTTTAATACTGACAGAGAAGCGAAAAAATCAAATAAGGTGTATAGTCCCATTATACACCTTATTTGACTCATAGGATATTATCAATCTTTCTTTCCGTCATTTTGAAAAGATACCCGATATGCTAATTCCTTTCCGAAATTATCCGTAAAGACAAAATCCAACGTCTGTGTTTCTTCACAACGGGAGGTGTACAGCAGAGTAAAAGTATCCTCAACATTGTAATAACGGTTTACTGTATAGGGCTGTCCCTTATCGTTCGTTAATGTTCCTTTTCCGTCCGTTTGAAAGAACCGGAATGAATAGATCGCTTTGTCATATACGGCATCCCTTACGATCATAAACTCAATAGGTACTGTTTCCCCTTTCTGGATTTTTTGAGGAACGGGCAGCGTCTGAATACTATAATCGTAATCCTGCTTAATGGTTAGCTCGTCAGAACAGGAATATAAAACAGCCAGTAAGCATATTATAATGATTTTCATATTTCCTTAGGAATAAAGTTAGCAATAAAGCGGGAATATTTTGTTACCGGGAAAGAATACTTTAATTCCGCCGATACCTTCGGTAATTCTTCACTCCAAATGCCGTCAGGTGTATAATACCAACCTTCTAATTGGTAACCGGGAGCGGGTATTGCTGTTATCGTTACTATTTCTCCGTGTTTATATATCCCGGCTCCGCTGACACGACCTGAACCTCTTTGTTTGACATATACCCGGTACATCATCTCTGCGGGAAACGTACTTGTCGTACCGGAGGTTAGAGGAACGTCCGTTATTGTTTGGAAGGGTAGGGAATGATCGTTGCTATTGGCTGTCATATAAAGTTGTGTTGAAGCCGGCAAAATTTGTTCGGGAAGCAAAGCCCTGAATGTAGATGCGTTTGTTGTTTCATGTAAAGGATACATATTAATCGTGTATTTTTTCCCGGTAGCCTCCACTGTCCCCGTTGCAAGATTGCCCCGGCAATTACAATAGGCAGAAGACAGGGAAACAGAACGTATTTTAATACCCTGCTCTTTGCGAAGCTGAAAATCTACGGCTGCCATTTTGCGGCTAAAATTTAATCCGACCGAAGACGTATTGCCCCATATACCTAATGCCTTTGCAAACAGGACATCATGCTGTTTGTATTTTATCATTGAATTTTGCTGATAATCCAATTTAAAATCTATGGCTTGCGGATCATAATTTTTCTCCGTATAGGGGTAATAAGCGTATATATCGTAATAATCAATGCGGGACAGGCATATTTCATCCTCTTTTGAAACGGGTAACAAGTTACCGTTATAATCTATCCGGTATCGCCTGTTAATGGCATAACTTGCGGTATTCAGCAAACCCGGAATATCGGGGGATAACCTTTCAACGGCATATATCCCGATCTCGTCACCCGGTTCAAAGGAGGTATCTGTTGTCCGTGTCGGGGTTCCCGGAGCAACAAAGAAGGTTGCTGCCTTTTTGATCTCTTGTTCTTTTAATCCATTTTCCTTACAACTGAAAATGACAAGGAAAAGACATAGTGTATATATTGCTCTTTTCATATCTTTTTATATTTTGAAGAACGGGGCAATTTGCCCCGTTTCTATTAGGGTAAAGTAATGTTTCCGTTGATACCGTCCGTCCAGTTTGTAATCGTTATATTCGATGTAATCAGGGCTTTCCCCGATAATTTTACCGTATAAGTATTTTTTGTACCCGAAGCCCAAACCGTACCTGCCGGAACATAATAGGTATAAACTTTTCCGTCAATGGTGAAATAGATAACCACATTCCCGGTTTCCTGAATAGAAGATACGGGCATGACCATAAACTTAGGTAATGTTTTTTCATGACCGGTAGGTGCTGAACCCAGCATCCGGGATAAGGTGTGGGCATAAGCCTGATTTTTTCCGGCTGTTCCCGTAATTGCTCCGGTTTCTAAATTTAATTTGCCTTCGCTGAATAGTACCGACCTTCCGATACAATTAGCTACTTCTATTTTGGTCAATTCCGCAGCACCGGTGTAATTCTCCACATAAACGTCAAAAATTAATAAACTCAAAGCATGCTGCATTGACAAGCTAACCTGGGAATTAGAGTTGTTAATGTCGGTTTGTCCTGCGGTATGTGTACCTATTAAGTAATCGGTTTGCGTATTATGTTCTATCGGAATGCTTGTACCGTCGGTATTTTCAGAGGTATACGGATAATAAGCGTAAACTTTAGCAGGAGCAGGACTTAAATAAACAGTTGGGGATAATACCCAATGATTTATATTTAGGGTCGCTTTTACGTTTGCGTATGCACTTACCCCATTATAATGATTCGATATATTTCCCGAGGTTATAAATAAACCGATTTCCGAATTATCGGGGAAGGAACTGATCGTTGCCCGTGTCCCGGCAGAGGCTAAAACAGTCGGATTGATCTCTAAAACTGCCGGAATGTCGTTTGTAAGTTCTGTCAGATTGCCTTTATGGCAACTAATCAAGCAGGCGGCTAACGCTGCTGTAATAAAAATTAAAATACGATTTTTCATATTAAAAGGATTTTAAGTGGATAATTCTTAGGGAATGATTGATTTATAGCTGTTTTCCCATTCCCCGGAAAACAAGGTTCATTGAAGAATTACGTTTTCATGATCATGAGTTTTTAAGGTGGTTAATAGATATGGATGTCCTGGTTTATCCCCGGTTGCCAGCTTTCTATCTTAATGTCCGGTTCAAGACCATTATTTTCCAGATCGTAATACAAGGTACAGGATTGTACAGGTGATGTTTGAAAGTCAAACTTGCCGGACAGGTCCGTCACTGTTTCCAGGGTCGACCCGTCCCGGCAGGTCATTCGTACCGAAAGCAGGTTTACCTCGCCGGGTGCAAAACCTAATATAGAAACAGGTTTATAAAAATTATTCTCCTGGGTTTGCAAAGGTATAAATGGCAAGCAGGCTGCACCAAGTGCTTGTTCCTCTGTAAACAACATGGCGGAGGTTTGTACCCCCTGTAATTCTGCCCGGATTGATTCAATGTTTATCCCTGATTTAATTCTAAATGTGAAATGGATTATTTTAATAATGGGAGCAGGCATGATCTTACTCTCTTTAAAAGTATTCCCGATTGCAACCGTATGATGTGCTGCCAAATAGAGGGGCGCCTCCGTTGTTGTCACAAGGTTGTCCACCACATAAACAGGCAAAGTGACTTGTGCCGTATAATAATGATCCATGCCCGTATAATTTTCTAACCCTGCATTGTTCACAGCTACGATGTTGTATCTCCCGGACGGAAGGTTATAATAAGTCGTATCCGTATAGATTTTGTCTTTTAGAGGTGCTAAATCTGAATGATAGAAATATACATTCATCTCCTCCGGCTTTTCTATCCCTTGCCAGAGCTTCGTCCAGTCCAGAACAAGCCTGAAATTACCGTTGCCTATAAATTGATCTTCACACTCCCGGCACTGGTTGTTACATCCAAAGAGGAGTAACCCTGTCAGGCATACGCCTGTATAAAATAATGTTCTTCTCATATCTTTTTTATAAAATGTATTTTATCCCCAGCCCGGTTAAATGATGAAATTTATTGATTGAAGAACCGAAAAGGATTCTTTCGCGGATATGGATTAAGAGAATGATACGGTCACATACATAGGTTTCAATCTCGAATGTTAAAGCTGTTCCTCCGATCAAGCCGTTGTTATCCGTTAAGGTTGCACCGTCCGGTAGTTCCTTTTTGCCCCAATTCAGGACTTCATAACCTGCCAGTCCCGATATACCGCCGGAAAGGAATATGTCTTTCCCCCGGTTACTCCAAAATGTATAATAGTAACCGTATTCCGCCGTAAATTGGCTGACCGGAATACTACGGTTGCCATAACAATATTGCTTTTCCCAATATTCCACTCCGTATAACCATTTGTTTTTATTGGAGGTGTAATGCGACAAGGATATTCTTATTTGGTAAGAAAGTTTTTTATTTTTCAGAAACCCGTACCCGTCCGATACACCTACACTTACCTGAATACCCCTTTGTCCGGGGATACGCCTTTGGGCTTCTGCATGTAAGGATATAAGAACAAGACAGATGATTATTGCTATCCACTTTTTCATATTTAATTGATTAAAACCAATATAACTTATTAATATTTTCATTTTTATATTGTTAATTTTTTATATATTTTTGTACCAGAAATTCCTAAATAAAATAGGAATGGAAACCAGATGTGAATATGTACACAGATGTTTTTTTTATAATTTTAAAAACATCTATATGAAAATTCATTTTGAATTAGAAATAGACATTAAACAGATGGTAAAGCTTGTGGGAGCAATTTCTTTTTTGCTTCTTTTATTGCTGTAAAGATCTTCGGGATTTTTTTGAGACGCTCGCGAGGGCGTCTATTTTTTTGTTTTTTCAGGGGTTAATTCGTTTTTAATTTACTAATCGTTTTGGCTAAAAGCAGGTCAGAACTTTCTATGCGTACAGACTGATGCCGCCCACCGTCTTTCTCAATAAGATCAAACAATAATACTTTATCATCCGGCAGCGTGAATTTAGGAAGGGCAAACACCGTACGAACGGTAGATTTTCCTCCGATTTCGATTTCTTCGTTAAAAGCTCGTAATGGGATAATAACCTTTTCCTGAGTTGCAGTTCGTCTTACCAGTTTTTTATCGCTGACTTTAAAACGAGTAAAATCAATCGTAAAAGGAATATTTGTCGTATTCCTGATCTGAACGTGTATATACAAAAGACCGTCATTGACATAAAGCCCTTTTATCGTGGTCTGTACGCCGAAAGCCATATAGCCCAAATGCCGGATTTTCCGGTCATTGTTCCGGTATATGGTTCGCATAATCAGATCGATGAGTGCAGGCGAGTTATGACCGAGATCGGCTAAACCGACCGAAATTTGGTTCGGTTTGTCCTTAATTCCTTGCTGCCGCAATAAATCGGTAATTTCGACACTTAATAATTCCGGTTCTTGTGCGTAACGGGCATTAAACGTATAGAAATTCCCATTCTCACAGACAACAGAAAAATTCGTTTCCCCACTAAAATTTTCTATAGCAGCCTTAACCCTCAATACATTTTCGGTTGCGTCCGCCTTGCCTGCTATTAGGTAAGCACTTCCCAAATCAACATACTTAATCCGGGAAGGGAAAAGGATATGTACAGTTTTGTTATAGGTAACTTCAATCCCTAATGGAGGAATCATTTTGTCGTAACCTATGTTTTGCGTCATGCCGTGAAAAGGTGGTCTTTGGGCGTATAAGCCCCCTGATCCTGTTAATAACAGAATCAAACTGATTGTAATAATTCTCATAGGTTTATTTATTGTTCTCCCGGCAGAAGGATAAACACCTCATGCCCCGGTTTAAGAGTTATTTTTACTGTTTTGATTTTTTTTGAAAGGTATTGTGCCCCGGTCTGAATGGCTGTCTTTGCCAAGTCCGCAGCTACTTGTTGTCCTGCATTTTGGGTAAAGGTGATAGAAGTGCCAAGATCGTTTCCCATATTCCCGGCAGCTTCTTTTAGAGCTTCCGTTTCCATTGTCCCGGCGGCATCGATACCCTTTTGCCCTTCCAAATCATATATCTCTAATTCAACAGGTAGTATATTCCCTGCATATCCAAGACTTGTTATTTTTATATGCAGCCGCCCCCCTTGTAAGGTTACATCCCCGGCAATAATGCTATTGCGGGGAATTAATAATATCCCAGCTTTAATGGGTTCTAAAAGACGTAACCGGACTTTTGGCTTTTCATCGTTACCAAATTCCAATACCTGTTGTTGATACACACAGGCTCGTATTGTATTCCGATCCGTTTGCCCTGCTGGTTTTACAGGGGTGTGAAAATCTATATTCCGTTCTCTTACATAATCTCTCATGAATGCCGAATCTGAAATTTCCTGTGGCAATCGGGAAACGACATTTTCCGGGATACCGGATACCGCCGTAAGCGTTGTATGTTTTTCCCGGTCTATGTTTTTTCCTGAATTTTCTGCCCTTTTATCCAGTTGGGTTGAAACTTCCCCGGTAGGAGTAGTAAGGTATTTCGAAGCCATTTGATAGGACTTCTCCATTAGTTCAAGCTGCTTAACCGTTTGGCTTGTGGCTTCTGCCTGTTCCAGCTTCTTTTTCAGTGATTCGATTTCTGCTTCTAATCTTTTAGTATCTTCATTTTCACGCGAAGGCTCATAAAAGTTCCCGTGTCATATTTTTATAGGCAACACCGGAAGACCGGACTGCACGATAAGGTAATTTATCATTACCAGGAACATTTTCCTGAATTTCCTTTTCACTGATCTGTAAATCCAATTCTTTAGAATCTGAAATCGAATCCTTCCCCAAGATAAATGCATAATCTTGTAATGATCGCATCCGTTCACGCTGAACCCGTTTTTGCTGTTCCTGTTCATATGCCGTTTTTTTGTCACCGATTAAATTTTTATCCTGGGGTAACGGTAAATCAGCATTAAACCCCTGCACGTCGTCCACTTTATTTTTTTGCGTTTCCGGTGCAAAAATGAAATACATGGCTAATAGAAAAGCACTCCCGATCAATGGGTAAACCAATAATTTTTGCCGTTGCCGTTTTTGCAGGGGAGTTTGTTCTTTATTCTCTGTTTTCATACCTTAAAATATTCGTGATTTGTCCCTCTGCATTTTTCTTTCCATGGTTTACTCCGATGTTGTACAATGAAACGGTGAACATCATAAAAGACAAACAGATGAATACAAACATCATGATCCATATAATTACAATTTGTTGTCTTTTCGTTAATTTGTTACATTGTTTTTTTACCCAGTTTTCAAAATCTGCCCGGTATTCGGACATGGGCTTTATTTGTGCTGTTTTTGGTATCTTTTTCATCTTTCTAATACTTGAATGTTTTTGTTTTCAATAACTGTGAAATTTTCGATAGTGAAGCCCGCAGGATTGTTATCACTCCGTACTGTATTCAATAAAGTACATTGTGTAATTAAAGTGCGTTCCGTGATATTTGTTTCCCGGATAATGCGCTGGCGGGCATAGGTCGTTACCGGATAGGGATAAACCGTGAAATTGCATACAACGCTATCGAGTTGTATGGCTTGATTGATATTTGCTCCGATAACCTTATTGTAATAGCCTTTTTCACTTAAGTTCTTAAAGTATAGGTAGGCACTTTTGTCCGCCAAGAATAACGCCCTTTTAATATTTTCTTCAATAGCCGCTTTATCCGGGGCAAGTGTAAAAAATAGTTCGTGAAACCGTTTCACATGTTCCCGTGCTTCCACCGGGCGATTCTGTGACATATCTTGTGAAAGTGCCAGCATTAAGGATTTACCTTCATCCAACACATATATTTTTTCTCGCTGTTTTTCTGCAAACACATAAGAGTTCCAGACGGCATAACCCGTAATTCCCGCACACGTAACAATAAATATCATACAAAAGAAACGGATCATTTTAAAACTACTTTCAATGTTCTTTAAACTTTTAAATTCCATAAGTAAACAGGTTAATGTATTATTGTACCGATAGGATTACCCGTAGCCATACCCGCAGCCGCCCCCGCAGTTTTGCCCGCACCGCTGCCGGTGTGGTTTATATTCCGCAGAAAACCGCCCATACCTGAACAATTAATTACCCAGGTGGATACCGTCGGAACAGAAAAGTAACCGACAATACCGATTGCCAGGAATAACAGGTAAGTCAAATCGGATAGTCCTTGCGAAATAAGATTGGCGTTATTGTCTATATCATATTGTAAAGTAATAATCTGAATCCGGCTTAATATCGCCCCGAACAGATCCGCAATAGGTAACCATAAATAAACACTTAGATACCTGCAAAGCCAATGCGTCAAAGTGTGCTGGAATCCGTCGTATACAGAGAAGGCGAAACTGATCGGACCTAACAGGGTTAGGACGATCAGAAAGAATGTGCGGATCGTATCTATGATAAGTGCCGCTACTTCAAAAATAAATTCTAATACTTCACGTAAACATTTGATGATTATACCCCGGATTGTAAATTGTTCCCTTAACTTGTTCATCCCGGCGAAAACGGCAATATCTACGGGGTTTAAAGTCATGTTTTGAATTTCACGGTCAAATTCTTCATCACTTGCCATGAAACCGAAACCGATTTCCGATAAAGCTTTTGCCTCTGTTTCATCTTTTAACTGCTGAAACTTATTCATATCGAAAACCTGATTTTCCAGAATTTGATGACATCCCTTGACTACCGGGGACATGACCCCGTTAATCGTACCTATAACCAAAGTAGGAAAGAACATGATACATAAACCGATTGCAAAAGGACGCAGCATAGGGAATATATCCAATTCTTCACCCCTTGCCAGAGATTCCCAAACCCGGTATGATACATATAATAACGCACCCAGCCCCGCAATTCCTTTCGCAATGCCGGTCAGGTTGTCACACAAAGGAAGCATATCGATGTATAGCCCCTTTAAAAGTTGGTGCAGGTTTGTAAAACCGATTTCTAATATTATCATACTTTTATTTTAAAGATTATTTTACCAATATCGTTCTGCTTCACCGTATAGGCGGAGAAAACGTCCGATTTCTCCGGTTTTTGCTGAACGTAAATAGGAAATGGAAATATTTTTATTGGTATAGTAACTGACAAGATTTTTATACCTCAAAATGGATTGATAGGAGCGTTCGATCAGATCGAAACGTTCTTTGTCTGTCATACTCATGCTTGTCGCATTGACTACCTTCTTCAATTCAAGCAGGATATCCGTACTTTCTTGTAAGAGTTGAGCGTACCCCCGTCCAATGGCTGCCAGTTCCAATGCCGTATAGTTTTTATCGCGAAGCATCTTTTGATAGGAGTTTACATAAATGTCCGAGATTTCACCGAGCATGAGTATCGTTTTTTGTACTTTTAAGGCATCCCGCACAAGGTTATTTACCTTTCGTAAAGCGTCGTAATATTTCTTGCCCTGTTCATATATCTTTACAGTTTCCTGAAAGTTTTTTACCATATTGGAGGCTGTAGTCGTACTCTGTACAAGTTCCTGACTACTGTTTACGATACTTTGGGCTATATTCGCGCCGTCGGTAACGGGTATTTGAGCGTAAACTACTGACGGCACAAATGCCGCCAGTAATAGGATGAAATGGAACTTTACTTGCATTACCTTAACTTTTTCAAAATTGTACCACTCGCCCGTTTATAGCGAATGTCGGTTTTTACCGTATCGCTATCCTTGTAGTATGAAAGCGGAATGTCGCCGATGGGGGTTTGTATAAAATATTTGCTGCTTTTTTGAATGATTGGAGAAGAAGAAACTTCTGTAAACTTACTCTGTTCAAAAAAGAGAAAAGTCGCTTGTAGTTTTCCCCTGACAATTTCAATAATAAGCATGTGGCAGGTTTCAGAATCAGAACCCCACCAACAACCGCACATGGCGTACATTTTTTCGAGTTCCCGGCATGCCCGGTTGAAGTGTTGAATGTTGTAATTACACATGATAATAGGATTTTAAGTGGTTAAAAATTATAATTGAAAATCAACCGGTAGCTAATTGTTTTACTGCCAATTGTAGACTCCCGGTTTGTTTGACTAATTCCATGACACGCATTTTTTCTTTTTCTTCGGTAGTGTAGATGTAGTATTCTTCTTTAGAAACTTCGACGGCATAAACCGCGCTGTGTATTCCACCTAAACTGATAAAGACCTCTTTGTAAATACTATCGGGGCGGTTTGCCATATTAAGCGATAATATTTGTGCTTTTTCTTTGTCTGTAAGCCCTAATAATTGTTGGATAGGAGTAAATTTATTCAGGTATTTCCGTTGATCGAGTAAAATTTTACAATCTGAATTGTTGATAATACTTTCTTTCACGATTGGCGAAGAAATAATATCTTCAACTTCTTGTGAAACAACACAAACCTCTCCGTAGTATTTCCTGACAGTCTTAAACAGGTAACGTATGTATTCCGCCATGCCAGCTTTTGCTATAGCCTTCCAGGCTTCCTCAATAATTAATACCTTCCGTATTCCTTTTAGACGTCGCATTTTGTTGATGAAGCTTTCCATGATAATAAGTGTAACCACCGGAAATAATATCGGGTGATCTTTGATGTTATCCAATTCGAACACCACAAAGCGTTTGTGCAGTAAGTCAATTTCAGCCGTAGAATTAAGCAGATAATCATATTCGCCTCCCCGGTAATAAGGAGCGAGAATGTTTAACAGGTTTAAAAGGTCGAATTCCTTTTCCCGTACTTGCGTCTGTTGTAATATTTCCCGGTATTCCGTCTGGAGAAATTCGTAATAAGTATTAAAGCAGGGAGTAATCTGTTCGTCACTCTGAATTTTTTTGATATAAAGGTTTACACTATTGGAAAGGTTAGTTTCATCCGCCCGGGTAGCTGGTTCGGTGTCTTTCTTCCATAAGGTCAGGATAAGCGTTTTAATACTTTCCCTCTTCTCAATGTCGAAAACTTTATCATCTGTGTAAAACGGGTTAAATGCTATCGGATTTTCTTCCGTATAGGTAAAATAGACACCGTCTTCGCCTTTTGTTTGTTCGTTGATTAGGGTACACAATCCCCAATAGCTGTTCCCTGTATCGACTATTAATATATGGCTTTGTTGTTCATAGTATTGTCTTACCATGTGATTGGTGAAAAATGATTTTCCGCTGCCGCTTCCCCCGAGGATAAATTTATTCCGGTTGGTCGTGTATCCCATTTTCATGGGGAGGTCGGAAATATCTATCCATAGCGGTTTACCGCTTAAACGATCTCCCAGTTTGATGCCGAAAGGACTTGCAGAGTTCCGGTAATTACTTTCATTGGTTAGAAAACATAGGGCTTGTTCCGGGAATGTATAGAAAGATTCTTCCGAAGGGAAATCCCCGCTGTTTCCCGGAATACCCGCCCAAAAGAGTGCCGGGGCATCCGTTACGTTGTAATGAGGCTTACAGCCCATAAGCGCGATTTGGCTTCCGCATTGATTTTTGATTTGCCTGAATTCCGGCTCATTGTCTGCCCAGGCGCATATGTTATAATGTGCCCGGATAGACATTAGCCCTTTGGCATGTGCTTCATTCAAATACATCTCCGCCCATTCCCGGTTGATCTGGTTTGCCCGGCTGTATCTGGAAAGGGATTTCATATTTTTAGCCCGCTTTTCAAATAGCTTTAAATTTTCTCCCGAATGATCCAGAAAGAGGTATTGATTATAGATATGATTACAGGACAAAAGCAGACCAACAGGCGAAGCAAAGGATAATTTACAAGCTGTCTGTTCGGTACTTAATCTTTCATAACACGTATCCGTAGCCACGTTACCGGGTAATTCGTCTACGTCGCTAAGGGTGTGCAGGCATATCCGGTTATCTCCGATATGCAAGCCGGAAGGATATAAGCCTATATCTTGTAATACGGTTTTATCCCTATGGGTAAGGGTAAGGTATTTTTCGATCAATCCCGCACATTCCCGGGAGCCTGTGATTTCTTTATCCGATAAGCGGTAAAGGGTAAGAAGTCCAGAATCATTTACGATTTTCAAAAATTGTTCCACAGCCTCATTAAAACGGCTGTATGTTTCAGGATTGACTTCTTTGGGGATGATGCCCCCCCGGCTTAATGTGCTGAAATTACTTTGCCGGCGACTTTGTTCTTTTGTTGTTTTTGTAAGAAACAAATAACAATGATGATGTAAATACGGACGCTCATTAAAGTGCAGTTCGTAGGAACGAGATAAGAAACTTTTATACTCTTTTAATTCCGGTCGGTAATCTTCTCTAATGAACCAATCTTGCTTGTGTACAATCGTGTAATCCGGCAGGACCTTGACCGCTTTTAGCCAAGTGGTATGTATTGTTTTATAATCGTCCGGTGTGATCGTAAATAGTTCAGGCAATACGACGCGAAAAGCAGCGGTCAGGTCTGCGTTTTTACTGACGATATAGTTATTTTCTATGGCGAGTAAAGGAAATTTATTCTCTAATGTTTTTATTCTTAGTATGTTTTCCATGTTCCTTTGAAATTGATATGAATAACTGATAGATCGGTTTCCGGTTAGTGATAAATTGCGGTCGTGTTTTACCGGCTGCTAACTTCATCAGACCGTGTTGTCCGTATTTCCTGTTTAGCTGAAAGGTAAAGAAGATTAAGACTGTGGAAGCGATAAGTCCTAAAACCATACATATTGCTATCGGTATGTTAAGTAGGTACAGCATAGCAAAGAGAAAAAAGATTCCCAGTAAACCAACTGCAAAAATGATAAGGTATTGCGCTTGCAAGCCTTTAAATTCTACATTTTTGCCTATACCTTTATTAATAGAATATTCCATAGGTTATAGGAAAAAAGAACGTAATATAGTCGCAGCCACAATCAGAAAAATACACGCCCCAAACCATGAACTCGCAACTTTGGCCGTGTCTGGATCACCGGCAGAAAATTTGTTATATACCTTGATTCCACCGATAAGTCCGACTACGGCTCCGATAGCGAGGATCAATTTTGTAAGGGGATCAAAATAACTGGAAACCATATCCGTAGCCTCGGTAATTCCAGCTATGCCGTTGCCTTGTGCGTAAAGGTATGGAGTAGCTATCAGGATAGCCAATAAGAAAAGTATTGTTTTCTTCATGCTTTTTTTGAATTTATGTACCGGGGGTAGGATTCCCCGGTACAGGTTAAACTGTTGATTTTAAGTGGTACATTCCCGGTTTTATCCGGTGTGTACATAGTTATTGATGTTGAAATTCTTAATTTCTTCGCTTATTCCGTTTCCTCCGTTATTTTCGTCCGTTTCTGTTTGATAAAATAGATTGAGATGTTTTTGTAATATCCGATCTACTCTTTTTTCACCTTCCGGGATGTTGCTGATAATACCCTGTATCAAAGAATTATTACGATTGAGGTCAATAATAATAGCAGTTTCTCGTTCTTCTTCTTCTGTATTGTCATCTGTTGTTAAAACTGTTTTGACCTTGGGCAGGTCATCAAAAGCAACTCCCGCAGCGAAGGAAGAATAATCTTCCTGATCCGGCGGATAACGGTAGTACATTTCTTCTTCTGACAACTTAGGAATTGCACCCTCTATTTCTTCCTGATCCGCTTCCGCCGCTGCTTCATCCAAAGATTCCTGATCTATTGCTGAATACTTTTCTTTTTCCTCTACGAATGGGGGTTCTGGCGGTGGCGGTTGGTACACGAATGTACTCTTCCCGACCACCAGAACGGAAGTATCCGCAGTTTCAGAGGGTACGTCCGGGGATTTATCCGGCGGCTTCCCCCTGCAACCTAACATACTTCGCCAGTCACATTTATATATCACTAAAAAGATAGTCAGATAATAGGCTATAATACCTGTAATAATATATTCGATCATTTTATATTGTTAATTTGTTCTTGTCAAGTAGGGCATTGATCGTGTCTTTGTACATGGATAGATGTTCATTCAGTACATGATCGACGTATATTCCGATCGTTAATTTTTTTGAACCTAATATATTAGTGATCAGGCTTATTGTTTCTTGTAGTTCCTGGCTGACATATACACATTTTCGCTTTTGTGTCGGCATTCCAATATTCGGTTGTAGAAACACGGAGTAATCCGGTAAACCCTTCTTGCGTCGTGTGTTCCACTCTTTTTTATCCGCAGTTTCTTCTTTTTCATCCGTTGCAGTTTCATTTGTCCGTTTGGGGATACCCCCGGCAATCAATTCTTGTAAATAGTTTTCATCTATTTTTCCCTTTTCTGAAACCATGACCTTTAATTTATAGTTTAATAATCCCGCGAATCTCTTCAACCAGAGTATCAATATTACTGCCTTTAATTAACCGGGAACTTGGGGGGAAAAGGGTTGAACGGAAAACACTTCGCTTTTCTGCCTGAATTTCTTTTTTGTAGCGTACGGTATCAGGAAGTTGAGTTTTGAGAAGATTTAAACCCAACTCTCCGATAACATTCTGGTAAGCAAGATATAAACCACTACGTTCATGGGCATTTATCATGTTCCAAAACAGGAATATACCTTTCAGGTGGGTTTGTCCGCTTTTTAATAAATCCTGAAGTACGGTAGCAAATTTCAAAGTTACATCCATAACAACAAAATCGGCTGTAATAGGAATAAACAGATAGTCCAGTTGGGATATTGTTTCCAATACACCTTCATTGCCGACTGTTCCCGGGAAGTCCAATAAAGCAATATCGTAATCATCCGGGAAAATGGAATTTAATTCCTGCAAGATATGGATAGGTTTTCCGCTTAGAATCGGATAGGCTTTTTTGTTGCTGTTTGTAAATTGATTGTAAGCAAGCGTTTTATAATAGTCATTTTTATTGACCTGTGCTATATCCCGTTGCCGCATGGATTGTATGGAGAATTGCGGATAATCAGCATCCAATACGATAACCCTGTTGTCAGTTTGGTAATGTAGATAACTTGCTACGATTACCGTTATCGTTGTTTTGCCGATCCCTCCTTTGGGGGTTGAAAAAGCTACTTTTAACATGGTTTCTCTTTTTGTTTTATTTATAAATCCTGTTCCTTTTTGTCCCTTTTTATAGCAGGTGACAGAACAAAGAAAAACCAAAAAATTAGAATACAGTCATGTTTTCCACCCCCTGACCTCTGATGTGTACCTCCTGTCTTCTATTTTACCTTTTATTTGTAAGTTATTGAATTAAATCAACTTAGACAAGAATAGACAACGCAATACAATCGAGGCGCTGGTCATTGGTCAAAATGTGCCGGTTTATTTTTGGGAAGTAGATTTGTTCCCGTACAGATGTGGGTACACCAATACATAAATGTGTATTAGTGTAAACAGGTAAATACGTGAATCCATTATGACGTAAGTATGTGAGTGAGTACATACCTGCATAAACCTGTAACCACGTAAATAAGTAAATCCATGCATCCGTACATATAGATGTAAGTACGTAAATAGATGTGTGTACAAATATGTACGTAAATCAATCAATTTATGCATACTTCAATATTCAAAGAAGTAAGTTTAGAAATACATACGTGCGTGGGTGTATGTTTACGCTTGTACCTATCCACAAAATTGTTACTAAAACTCATTTGTCTGCATAGTGACCGCATTTGACATGGGGGAGGGATTCGTCCTGTTTTCTGAATAGGTTTTATCTTGTCCCATGAAAAAATAGGGTGTTTTTTTACCTTCAATTTTTACTGCGATTTAATTCTGCTCATAGCAGAATTTTATTTGCGTGGAGCAAATAGCCAGGTGTGTTTTTCTAATAGAAAAACCTTTTCCTAATAGAAAAGCCTGGCTTTCCCCGGAGAGGGGAAAGAGGTATAAAATACTCCGAAGTCGTATTTTAATATTATCAATTATGAAAGAACAAAACAACGACACATGCCCGGCAAGAGGCAAGAACCGTAAAAATGGCAGACCGACATCTTTAGATGCTACCAAGCGCACATATCATTATAACTTTTGGCTTAATGAGGCGGAAGAAATCCAATTTAAAAAGCTAATGGAACAAGCCGGGGCAAAAACACTTACGGAATTTATTACTAACTGCATATTGAATAAACCGTTTAAAGTGGTGACAACCGATAAATCCGCTTATGATATATGTGTGAAATTAAGTGCCACTAATGCGGAAATAAGAAAAATCGGAGTGAATTATAATCAAGTCGTGAAATCTTTAAAACATGCTTTTACTGAAAAAATAGCTTTATCCTATCTGTTTAAACTGGAAAAAGAAACGGCTAAACTTGTTACATATTTGCAAAGAATCATTGAATTAACGGAAGAATATAAACAAAAATGGTTGCCAAAATAACATCAGGTAGTAATATTTATGGGGTGCTTAAATACAATTTGGATAAAGTACAAGAGAATAAAGCTGATGTATTCATGTGCGAGAATATGATTGAAAGGGATGACAAAATACCGGATATGGATTTAATGCTGGATTGTTTCAATACCTATTTGAATAATAATAATCGTACTCAGAAAACAGTCTTTCATGTTTCATTGAATCCACACCCGGACGATCATCTATCTGATGAACGGTTAAAAGAAATTGCACAAGAATATATGAATAAAATGGGGTATGGTCATCAACCTTACCTTGTATTTAAGCACCGGGATATTGAGAGGGAACATATACATATTGTTTCCGTGCGTGTGGATGAACAAGGGGTAAAAATCAATGACAGTTACGAACACCGCCATTCCAAACAGATTACAGATGCGTTAGAAAAGAAATATGGGCTTAAACCTTCTACACCCGAAGAAGAAAAAAAGATGAATGTACTAAAAGCGGTTCATTACAAAACTAACGATGTAAAAAGGCAGATCAGGAACACCGTTAAGGAGTTAATAAAGTACCGCTTTCAGTCCGTAAAAGAATTTAATGCTTTACTTTCCTTGTATAACATTGGTTGTGAAGAGGTAAAGGGAGAGGTAAACGGTAAGCATTATACCGGTTTGGTTTATTTTGCTTTGGACGAACAAGGAAAACCCACGGGAACACGGTTTAAGGCTTCTCTCTGGGGAAAGCAAATAGGTTATGAAACTCTATTGCATAATATCGAAAACTCAAAGAACGAACATAAAACTCTGGAAATAAAAGAACAACTCAAACAGGAAATTCTTACCTGCATGGATGCCCGGAACATGGAAGAGTTTAAACGAAAACTTAAAGACAAGAACATCGACGTAATCTTTAGAATGAACACGGAGAACCGGATATATGGAGTTACATTTATAGATCATCGTAACAAATATGTTTTCAATGGCTCTAAGCTGGGAAAACAATTTTCTGCCAATGTATTTCAAGGATTGTTTAGTGATAGTCTTACATCCATATACAAACAAACGGAACAGAAGGCAGAACCCGGTAAAATGGCAGAAAGCGGTACTGATTGGTGCGGTCTGTTGTTACCAACGGACCCGGCCCCAATCTATGAAAAAGAAAAGATGAAGAAACCCAAAAAACGCAAAAAAAGAAAACGTTCGATTTAGTAATTGGGCTAATCCCCATACCCACTTAAAACCAAACTGTTTAACCGTGCCGGAAAATCCCACTTCCGGCACATAATTTTCGCATGATGCAAAACGAAGACGATTTGCGAGGGCTGGCAAAAGTTGTAGACTTTTTGCGGGCTGTAAGCATATTATTAATACTGATTCATATTTATTGGTACTGTTATGCCTGGTTTAAAGCTAACGGTTTTACACTTTCACTTATCGATAAAGTCCTGATAAATTTTCAAAAGTCGGGATTATTCTCTTCTACCTTAGTTACAAAGCTTTTTGCTCTGTTGCTGTTGGCTTTATCCTGCTTGGGGACACAAGGGATAAAAAATGAAAAAATAACCTGGAGAAATATCAATTTGTATGCAGGAATAGGCTTTTCCCTATATTTTTTCAATGGGTGGCTTTTGGCAACTTCTCTACCTATGGTTGTAGTTACTTCTTTATATGCTTTGACACTTTCGGGAGGGTATATTTTCCTTATGATTGCCGGGGTACGAGTAAGCCGCTTACTGAAAAGTAAAAGGTTGGATGATGTTTTCAATCGTGAGAACGAAAGCTTTATGCAGGAGATACGGCTAATGACAAATCCTAATTCGGTGAACTTACCTACGCGTTTTTATTACAAGAAAAAGTATTATAACGGTTGGATTAATGTTGTTAATGTTTTTAGGGCTTCTATGGTGTTAGGAACTCCCGGAAGCGGTAAGTCTTATGCTATCGTTAATGGTTATATTAAGCAGCAAATTGAAAAAGGCTTTGCCATGTACTTATACGATTATAAGTATCCTGATCTGACGAAGATAGCTTACAACCACCTTTTACAGCATACAGCAGGTTATACCGTAACGCCTAAATTTTATACGATCAATTTCGACGATCCCCGGCGATCACACCGCTGTAATCCGCTGAATCCGATTTTTATGACCGATATTTCAGATGCCTACGAAGCCAGTTATACCATTATGCTAAACCTCAATCGAACGTGGGTTGAAAAACAGGGGGATTTTTTCGTTGAATCTCCGATCATCTTGTTAGCTGCTATTATTTGGTTTTTGAAAATATATGAAAACGGAAAGTATTGTACATTTCCGCATGCAATAGAATTTTTGAACCGGAAATATGCTGATACCTTTATAATCCTAACAAGTTATCCAGAGTTAGAAAATTATTTGTCTGCTTTTATGGATGCCTGGGAGAGTAATGCGCAAGATCAATTACAGGGACAGATTGCAAGTGCAAAGATTCCGCTATCCCGCCTTATATCTCCGGCTCTTTATTGGGTAATGTCGGGGAATGACTTTACTTTAGATGTGAATAACCCGGACGAGCCTAAAATCCTGTGTATTGGAAATAACCCGGAAAGGCAAAGTATATACGGGGCTGCATTAGGTTTATACAATGGTAGAGTTGTAAAACTGATTAATAAGAAGTACCGCCTTAAATCGTCTGTAATTATAGATGAATTACCGACAATATTTTTTAAAGGACTTGATAATTTAATTGCTACTGCGAGGGCAAATTTGGTCGCCATACTTTTAGGTTTTCAGGATTTTTCACAGCTAATCCGTGATTATGGGGAGAAAGAGGCGAAAGTAATTATTAATACGGTGGGGAATGTATTTGCAGGACAGGTTGTGGGTGATACGGCTAAAACTTTATCAGAACGTTTTGGAAAAATTGTACAGGAACGCCAATCGAATACAATCAACAGAAATGATAATTCCAGTACATTCAACACTCAATTGGATGTACTTATTCCACCGTCGAAAATCTCTAATCTTACACAAGGAACATTCGTAGGCTCTGTGGCAGATAATTTCGATCAACGTATTGAACAAAAGATTTTCCATTGTGAAATATTAGTAGATACCGAACAAGTAAAGAAGGAAGAAAAAGCATACCGGGAAATACCTGTCATTACCGATTTTTGCGACGAAAACGGAATAGATAGAATGGATGAACAAATTCAAAATAATTATAACCGAATCAAAAGAGAGGTGATTCAAATTATTGAAGACGAGAAAAAAAGAATTAAGAATGATCCAAACTTACGACATCTTTTAAAAGAGGATGAAGAAGAATAAAAAAAGAAGCAGCTTCAAAAGGGCTGCTTTTTCTATAAAACTATTCTTTAATAAAGGGACAATTGTGGCTGTTTAGGGTACTAAATGATGTTGTATGTATTGATATATAGACATTTAACAATAAACATGCCTATCTTCGCTTCCGATAATCGTTGTTTAATTCAAATTTTACAATTATGGCAAAAAAACAAAATCCTACGGAAAAATTACCCGGCGATGTTATTCTGGTTTATAATCAGAACCGAAAAGATGTAAGAGTTGTTAGCGGCGTAGATCAACAAGGAATCTTACAGTCTGTTGAGCCTACCCCGGAAAATGAAAGCCACTATATGCAGGTGGATAAGAATGCAAGTATGTTTTCTAATTTCTGGAAAAATTTTATTGAATCGATAAGATCGCCTTTAGTGCATCTTCAATTTTATAAATCAGATAAAAAAGAGATTAAAGAAAATGTAGAAGTAATTAAAAATGCACTGCAAAATAAAACGCCAGAAGGTGACAAAATCTTAAAAGTCCTTTCTGAATTAACGCAATTAGTAAATAAAGAAAAAGAAATGGCAAAGAAAAAAGAACCTTATATCGACCTCAATAAAGTGAATTGGAAAGAACTGGAAGAAGTAGGTTTTTCACGCAAAATTGTGGAAGAAAAAGGACAAACTGAACGTATGGAAAAAGGGTTAAGATCGAATGTACTTTTTCACTTAAAAGGTGATCTGAACGGTATAGCAGTAGATGATATGTTCGTAATGCAGCTTATAAAAAGGCAAGACGGAACGATTCGTGTTAAGGCTGACGGAGTAGCACATGAACTGTCCCGTTACGTAATGGGAACCCCTTTGAACGATCAACAAATGCAGCAGCTTATAAATGGACGATTGGAAGGTACAATCAATATTGTTGAACCCGGTACACGCAATGTAAGGGAAGCTTATCTTACTTATGATCCTCTTGTGAACAAAGCCATTCCCATGTTTAAATCTCCTAATATGGTGATCTGGGATGATATTAACGGACATAAAGTTACAGTCGATGAAAAAGGTCGGATTCTTGGTGGTTTTTCAGTCAAAATGGCGGATTTGAAACCTAAAGAGGGTGGAGAATCATACGGTGCTTATGCTTATATAGATGCCATAGAAAGAGGATTGAAAATCGACTGTAAAAAATATTATCAGGAACTTTCCGAGGATGTACAAAAGGTATGCAGGGCTAAGCAAATTAATGGAAAAGAAGTAACTCCCAAACAACTACAAGAGATGAATGCCGGCAATTATGTTTGGATAGACGGCATGACCAAACGACACGGTAAAACCGTAGAGCCATACGGTAACTGGATTGGTTGGAAGAAAAAAGAAAACGGCAGGTATGGGTACGATTTTCAGAAGTTTAAACCTAACCAAAAAAAGGATAAAGGTCAAAATACACGCCAACAACAAGAAGGTAAAAAGTTTGCTACAAAAGGTAAGAAAGTAGGTATAACCAACTAATTTTAATAATCCACTTAAAAATCCCTTATGAAAACAGTTATTATAGCAGAAAAACCGAGCGTAGCGAGGGTAATTGCAAGTGTTGTCGGTGCTAAAGAAAATCATTTCATGGACGGTTATCTCGCCAATGAATATGTGGTAACCTGGGCTTACGGTCATTTGGTCGCGTTGGCACAACCTTTGGATTACGGTTTTAAGAGTTATGAACGTGCAAGCCTGCCAATGTTACCGGAAATGTTTAAATTAATTCCGCGCCAAAGTAAATCCGATAAAGGATTTATAGACGATGTACGTGCAGTTAATCAATTAGAGGTTATCAGGCGATTATTTGAGGCTGCGGATAAGATTATCGTTGCCACAGATGCAGGAAGAGAAGGAGAATTGATATTTCGGTACATTTATCAATATTTGGAATGTAAAAAACCTTTCTTTCGCCTATGGGTATCTTCTTTGACAGATACAGCTATTCGAAAGGCTTTGAAAGAACTTAAGCCAGGAAACCAGTATGATAATTTATATTATGCTGCCCGCGCACGGTCAGAATCGGATTGGCTAATCGGGATGAATGCAAGCCAAGCTCTTACTTTAGCAGCAGGAGAAGGTGTATTTTCATTAGGACGCGTACAAACCCCTACGTTAAAAATGATTGTGGAACGGTATAATGAAAATAAAAATTTTATCCCGGTTAAGTATTGGCAATTGCAATTAACCGCAGAAAAATTCGGAGTTTCGTTTAAGGCACTTTCCAAAATAAAATATCCTTGTAAAGCAGATGCGGAAAGCGTATTACAAATATTACGATCCGATAGCCAGGCAGAGGTTATTCATGCAACGGTTAATCAGGTTACGGTACAACCTCCATTGTTGTATGATTTGACAACCTTACAGAAGGATGCCAATAAATTATTCGGTTTCCCGGCAGATAAAACCTTATTTGTGGCACAATTATTATATGAAAAACAGTTGATCAGTTACCCCCGTACAGGTAGCCGATACTTGCCCGATGATGTGTTTGCAGAACTTCCGGGGATCATCCAGAATTTAGAACAATACCCTGTTTTAAGTAATTATTGTATTTTGCTTAAAAATAAGGTTCTTAACAGTAGATCGGTAAATAATTCGAAAGTAACAGATCATCATGCATTAATTCCGACGATTACACATTTGCCGAACTTTTTAGCAGAAGATGAAGAACGAATTTTCAATTTAATTGCAGGACGGATGTTAGAAGCTGTTTCGGAGGCGTGTATTAAGGATGAAATTGTAATCGAATTACGTCGCCACGACGTCGAATTTTCCGCTAAGGGCTCTACAATAAAAAAATCCGGTTGGAAAGAGGTATTTCGTTGTTTTGAAACAAAAGTAAACGATGAAGATAATACAATATTACCGATTTGTAAAGAAGGCGAATTATTGCCCGTTTCGGAGATAAGCCATATTGAAAAGCAAACCCAGCCTAAACCCATATTGACCGATGCAAGCTTACTCTCTCTCATGGAGCATGTAGGAACTGATTTGGAAGATGAAGAAGAACGGGATGTCATAAAAGGAACGGGAATAGGAACACCTGCCACTCGTGCCGGAATAATAGAGGTTTTGATTCACAGGCAATATGTCCGACGTGATAAAAAGAACATTGTACCAACCGAGAAAGGGCAAACTACTTATGAAATTGTGAAAGATATGCGTATTTCTGATGTTGGTTTGACGGCTGGTTGGGAAGCTGCTTTGAATAATATTGAAAATGGAGTGTTACAACCTAATACTTTTCGTCAGGAAGTGGAAATATATACCGTACAGGTTACAACGGAATTATTGAATGTTACTGTAAATCTGCCGGAAAATAAGTCTTGTGTCTGCCCTAAATGCAACAGTAAAATGTTGTTTTTTCCTAAATGCGTTAAATGTGCTAACGTAGAATGTGATTTTATAGTATTCAGGAATAAATGTGATAAGCAGCTTTCGGACGAACAGATCATAACGTTAATAAAGGAAGGGAAGACGGGCGTTATTAAGGGATTTAAGAAGCGCGACGGTTCATTAATGGATGCTAAATTGAAATTGGATGAAAATTGTAAGACCGTTTTCGAGTTCCCAATGAAAAAATCTAATCCGAAAAAGAGATAATTTTACTATTCTTTATTCTGTTACTAGGTTGATATGAATAGATTTATTTCAACTGCTTTTGAATGAAATTTTTGTCAATACAAGTTTTTTGCAGAAATATATCACTTCTGAAAGATGTTAGAAGATTTTTAATGGAAGTATTTGCGGTTCGTCTTTGTATTGGCATAAATATTTTGTGGATAAAAAGAATGTAAGTGGCAATACTAGTTCTTACAAAATTTATGTTATAACTTCATTTTAGGAAAAGTATTTTGAAAAATACCCATTTCAAAATACTTTTTTTTTTCATAAAAAATTACCATTTGACAAATGAATTGATATATTTGCTTAAAAGAACAGGACGAACTATGGAAATTGTAAAAAGAATATTTTAAGACAAGGTTGTAGCCTGAATAGTTCTTGGCAAGATTGTGTTAATTTTAGAAGCTTGGCGTGGGAAAAAATAGTTTTGATGTGTAAGATCGTGGATAATTATTGGGGACGGATGATAATGCTCAGTGGAGAAGATTCTATATGATGGCTCTGTTGAAAAAATAAATTGTCGCCAATTACTAGCATCTGTCGAGGAAAACAGACCGATATTAACGAAGCGCGGAATATTCCACAGATTAGCAGTATTTTTGACGATAATAGTAGCCCCTCAAGCACATGTAAATCTAAGGAAGTATGTATTTAAGTTGTTTACACATTAGTAAATTCAGGGTATTTGATGATATTACCCTATATTTTAGGAATGGTATAAACATTCTGATCGGAGAAAATAATTCGGGTAAGACCGCAATCATAGATGCTCTACGAATTTGCCTTGGATGCGGAAAGCCTGATAACTATATCTATATTCAAGAGAGTGATTTACATGTCAATTCCGAAGATACATCTGAAAATAATACGATAATACAATTTGACTTGATATTTGAATTTGGAGATGCTTCGATTGAAAGAGAGTGTTTCTATGATTTCATATCACAAGATAAAACAGATCCGACCAAACAAACAATACAACTTCATCTGAAATTCATTCAAGAAAATAGCGGTAAAAAGAAATACTTTAAGCGAATAATATGGGGCGGTGATAATGAGGGACAGTCAATTCCATATGAATCCTTGCAAGAAATTTTTTATACGTATTTAAGCCCCTTAAGAGATGCTGTAAGTTGTCTGCGTCCTTATTCCTCTGATAATAAGACATCGCAATTATTCAATCAACTTACGAAATACGACAAAGGAGAGGAAAGTATTAATTTGAATGAAGAAAAGAAAAATCTTCTTGCTAAGGATTTGTATCATATTTTTGAGGATGAAACCTCTGATTGGATGCATATTTTAGCAGCAGGAAAAGGTAAGGTCAATGCACATCTTGAAGGTACGGGAATAACTCGTAAACATCCTAATATTGAGATGCGTTATGTTGGGCGGAAATTTTCAGATGTGGTACGGGGAATCGAGTTGAAATGCCCGATTTATAAAGCGGTTGAAGAGGAACAGGAACAGAAATATTTTGAGTTGTATCAAAATGGTTTGGGTGAAAATAATCTTATTTTTACGTCTGTTGTATTGGGTGATCTCATAAATAGATGTGAGGATAATGCATTAGAAATATATAATGCTTTGTTGGTAGAAGAGCCCGAGGCTCATTTACATCCTCAATATCAAAATACATTCTTTGCCTATCTAAATGAATTGCAAAGTAAAGGATTGCAGATATTCATAACCTCTCATTCTCCCACGATTACGGCAAAATCAGATATTAATAGTCTTTCGGTATTACAACGCAGACAAAATATTATTAAGTCATTTTCATTTGGAAGACTATCGGAAGTGGATTATCCTGATAAGAGTAAACGGCATTTGCGTAAATTTTTAGATACTACAAAAGCCCAATTATTTTTCGCTAATGGAGTGCTATTAGTGGAAGGGATAGCTGAAGCTGTTATTTTACTGATTTTATCCGAAAAATTCTTGCCAGAAAAGATTGATTTATGTAAGAATGGGATCGAATTAGTTAATATTGGAGGAGTGGCCTTCCGTCATTTCGGACTATTGTTCAATAATGACGACGAAGAAAATCGATTATTATCAAAATGCGCTATTATTACTGATAGTGATCCGCAAGAAAATGGTGCTCCATCACCTAGAGCTCAAGAAGCAAAAAAATTAGAAAAACATAATTTGAAGGTTTGCTTAGCACCACATACACTCGAATATGATTTGTTTGAGCAATCGGAGCAAAATAAGATTATCATGCGGGATGTATATCGTAAAATGCATGACCAAACAGAGGATTTGAAAGGTGATTTTGACGTTAATACTTTAATGATCAAACTTAAATACAATAAGGATAAGGCTGAATTTGCCCTACAACTTTATGATAGGTTAAAATACGAAGAGGATTTTGATGTACCGAACTATATTAAAGAAGCTATTTTATTCGTAATTCCTAATGAATAGGTAATGACAATTCAATTATCCGAACAACAGCAAGCTATTGTTAATTGTTGCGAACCGAAAATTGTTGTGAAAGCCTGTCCCGGAAGCGGCAAAACGTTCTCGGTCGCTGCACGTATGGCTAAATTTCTGCGGGACAATAATCTGTCGAGACATCAAGGGATAGCGGCTATTTCTTTTACCAATACAGCATGTGAAGAAATCCGAAAACAATTAAAAGCAACATTTGGCTATCCTAACATGCCATATCCTTCATTTATCGGAACGATTGATAGTTTTATCAATACGTATATATTCTTGCCTTATGCTCATTTAATTATGGGATGTGAATGCCGCCCTGAAATTATAGGTAATGAATATAATAAATGGTATGATTATGATATAAGACAAACAAGACGTGTTCGGAATAAATATGGACGCAACATAGTTGTTGCCCGTGATGTTAATTATTATTTTGATATTGTATCGTTCGGAATGAATGGACAATTACTGCGATTGGCACCATACCAAGCATACCATTTTGGGAAAGATGATTGGGAAGTCCCCCATAAAAAAGATGGATCTCCTAAAAAAATTATCTCTGAATTAATTGAAATGAAAAAACAACATTTCAAAGAAGGTAAAGCTAATCAAGCAGATGCCAACTTTTTAGCATATCGTATATTGTGTCAATATCCTTCTATAGTAAAGAGACTTGCTGAACGATTCCCAACCTTTATTATAGATGAAGCTCAAGATACAACAGAATTGCAAATGGCTATTATTGATCTTATTGCTCAATCGGGGACAGAATCTATTATGCTAATTGGTGATCCAGATCAAGCAATATTTGAGTGGAATACGGCTAATCCTTCTCTGTTTATAGATAAATATAATAGTCCAGAATGGTATTCTTTGGATTTGTTGGAAAATCGACGTAGCTCTGATAAGATATGCCGATTGGCAAATCGTTTTTGGGGAAATACTATGAATTCGATAGCTAATGATAGAGATTATGTAGAAGCTCCCCAATTATTAGATTATGCTAATACTCCAGACTCTGTTAATCAGATTGTGGAAAAATTTATTGAAAAATGTAGAAATATTGGTCTAAATGAAACCGAGTACGCTGTTGTATATCGTGGGCAAAGTTTTGGGGCAGATTATTTTGGTTTGATAAATAATGAAAATTTCGATGAGCAAAGTATACCATGGGTAAATGGCTCTTACTTTGTCCGGGATATAGTCCATGGGAAATTTTTGATTGATAATGGAAAATATACTAAAGGATTGGCTTTGATTGAAAATGGTATTTATAAAAAAGAAAAACAGGTGAAATATGTTTCTGTAAATACTATTAAAGAAGAAATTGCAAAAGAAGGATTCAGGTGTCATAGAAAAAGAATTGTCAATTTTGTCAAATGCCTTCCAACAACAGATAAATTATTATCAGAATGGATTGTTGAAGCTGAAAAAAACGGAATAAACTTCCCGATAAATACAACTAAGGCGGATGTCAATATTGAATCTCTTTTTAGAATTCCTAATCAGACAATGCAAGAACGACCTTATCTAAAAACGATTCATTCGGTAAAAGGAATGACATTAGAGGCTATTTTAGTGTTTTTGAAGAAAAAATCTGGAACAAAGAATTATGTAACTATATTAGGGCAAACTCCAGGACAAAATAGTATCCAAGATAACGAGGAGCTTCGCATTGTTTATGTTGCCTGCACTAGACCTAAAAAGTTGTTATGGCTCGCTGTTCCAATAGATGATCTAGAGTGCTGGAGGAACAAATTAATTTGTACATAATAGTTTATATTATTAAATATAAAGATACTACCTTATTTTAATAATTAGAATCATATTGATTTAATATAGAATGGAGGATTTGATAATATTAGATACGAATGTTTGGATATATATGTGTAATGCTTATCCTTTTAAGAAAGATGAAACTGGCCGTTATCCACATATTAAGATGTTCAATTATTTAGTTGATTTAGTTGAAAGTAAAAAAATCATTATTTTAACAAATGACCTTATTTTAACTGAATGGGAGAGAAATAAAACAGCTACACGTAATTATATAAAAAAATTAGAAAATAGAAAGATAGAAAGAAAAAATTGCCTAAAAAAAAAGAAAGTTAGAGCTAACTTGGAAGAGTCAGAAAAGTTAAATTCAGAAATAAAAGATATAGAAAATCTTATAGAAGAAAATAAAAAACATATTCAAAACGTTGAGCAATTTTTACGAAATAAAACTACCAAATACCCAATAGTGGATACCTCTAAAGTTATAGCTGCCGATCAAGCAATTGCTAAAAAAGCTCCGTTTACTGGCAAGAAAAGCAATAGTATGGCTGATATGGTTATACTGTTAAGTGGTATAGAATATATTAAAAATAATTATTCTATAGAACTTTGGGAAGGTATGATGGCATATCCGGCAAGCTATTTTATATCGGGAAATAAAACTGATTTTTCCTCTAAAGAGGACGAAAAAGTAATCCATGATGATATATTCCCATTTTTGAAAACTATAGATATGAAATATTACATAAATTTAGGTGAATTTATAAACCATTTATCTAATACTAATGTTTTGACAGATTCTGATATACAAGATTATAATAACTTTGTATATGGTGATGTTGAGCCGTGTCCATGTTGTGATGATAATTTAGATGCTTATATTTTTTTCACGAAAAAGATTTTGGTTAGAGATGAAAGTAAAACATTATATAATGATGCTCAACTTCGTTTTGATTTTGTAAAAGAAACTACCGATGAATTAAATAGACAAGCATATATAGAAACTTATGAGGGATTTTGCAGTTGGTGTGGGACTCGCTATATGCAATGTTGTATATGTGGAAAAATGCTTGAAGTTGATGATGAATTTGAATGTGATGATTGTAGTGCAATTTACAGAACTACTATAGCATATATAGAGAAAGATATTATCTATGATCTGAATTATTTTCTGTTAGTTTCTAAAGGAGATGAAGATGATTTTGAAACTAAGTAAGAAATAGATACAAAATTGTGGTTATTTTTACAATGCTTTTTTATCGTTTAGGGATTTGTAATGCAAAAAACAAATCTGGGGAAAGGATAATTTATTTATCTTTGTACAAAATCATGCGACAGTTAAACTGTTTCTAGGATTTTAAGTGGTGCGCCCGGGGGTAGGATACCGGGCGCTTTTTATTACAATTTTCACTCTATATTAGAATATTCCTCCTCTTTATAATTTGGATAGTAAAATAAATCAATTTCTTTTGTTTTATTTTTAAATTCAATTTTTTAATACATTCCTTATAACCATCAACTATTTCATTTCTTAAATCCAAACTAAGTCTATTTAATTCAATATGAATTTTATCAAGAACTTTTTTATTAGGATTACCTTTTTTGTTTTGCTCTACATAATAGGACATTAATTCCCTAATCTGTTTATATTGATTAATTCTTATAAGTAAAATGGGGCGTGCTAAGCCTTTGTTTATACTATCGATTACTTTTTCAAAATCATCGAATGAAGTATAAACATCGCCTTCTATACTGGTAGAAAATAGAAAAGGTGGGTATTTAATATCAGGATTTATATCCAAATAGATATTTCGATAAGTTTCTTGTTTAATAATTATACTGAATAAGGGTGTATATACTTCGTTTAATCTCTTTAAATAATAATCTCTATTTTTTTCATATTGAAATTTTTTCAATCCTATTATAGCAGTCATAAAAGTTGCTGCTAGTACACAGAATTTAAAAACTAATTCCCAATCTATTGTATACATATGATGTTTTTATTTATTATATATTGATGTATTTTGTTATGATTGCATTTGAAATTAATTACGTATATTGCAAATGTAATTAATTTTGTTAAAATGGTTTATCAAAATTAGCACCATTGGTTGTTTAGGCAATTCAATAAAATGGTTTGAATCTTAAATCTTGTAAAATTCAAACCATAGTTCATAAAATAACTTTATTATTACTTAGAGGTTCTGTAGTAAATTTAATTTTCAGTTTTTTTCTCTACTTCTTTTTCTTTTAAACGTTTTTCCATAAACTCTTTTACATCAACTACTCGATAATAATTTTTTCCTCGAACGTTGAAGTATTTTAAAATCTTTTCTTTTCGGTAACGCTGTAATGTTCGTCGATTAACATGCAGAAGTAAGCACATGTCCTGGTTGTCTAAAACTTTTATCTCTTCAACGGCTATTTGAAGGGCTAATCTTTTTATTTTTTCATCCGTTTGATCTAAACGATCAAATAAACGGTGCATCCATTGCTCTAATGTTGCTTTGTCTAATTCTTCGATCATATGGACAAATGATTATGTTGAGCAATTTCATTTACCGTTTCATATTTACCTTCTGCTATGTATTTATTTACATCTTCAATGTTATAGCGGATTCTCCCACCAATACGGGTATAAGCAATTTCTCCCCGGGTTCTTATTCGATTTAATGTTCTTAAACTAACATGTAAAAGTTTACATACATCTTTGTTATCTAATGCAATTCCTTTTTCTGTTTTTTCTCTCGGTTTTTCTGATTCGTTTAATTGTATTGTACCCTGTGATTTGACGAATAGAAAAATAGTTTCTAATTTTTCTACAAGATTCCGATACACCTGTGAATCTAATGTAACAACTTCCATAATTATTTAGTTTTAAATTTGTTGCTACAAAAGTGCAGGTTGAAAAAATGGAAAGTATTTAACTTAATATTAGGTTAATAGTAATTATTTATCCTTTTCTAACATTGCCTTATTTAAGTTGTCCGTTAAACGACGTAAAAAAGTTGTTCTTTCTCCGACTCTGCTTCTTATTTGGATGTATAACAATGAAATGTTATTGAGATTTATGTTGAAAGCCTTTTCAAATAGTTCTGCGAGTTGTTTAATCGTAACTTCTCCATTATTGATACATTTACTGTGGAAAAGTGCATATATTATTTCAACGGCATTACATAAGTCAGCCGTCCAGCGTAGGGGCTTTTTTATTTTTAATGTTTTTGTTTCAATTGGTACTGATAATTTCAAACATTCTAAAGCAACATTAATAATTGAAAGGGTTTTATTCAATATAATATTATTCGTAGTATCTTTTTTTAAAATAGCTTCTAATTCAATTCTTGTGTAATGTAGTAAGAAATAGGAGGTTGCCAAATCAGATGAGTTATTTACAAAAACCTGTAATTTGTTTACGAATTGTACATAGGCTTTTTCTAACGTCTTAGTTTCGATTTTTTGAGGAGTGCTAAGTAGAATCAATAGATCAGTTTTTAATAATGAATTTCTCATAATAATAATAAAATAGGGTATACCCCATAATAGGATATACCCAAGCTTAACAAAAAATGAATTACACGCATATTTTACAAAATTATGTTATATAATTTTGTAAACCATTTTTTTTTACGTATAATTTGCATTGTATTGTCTTTTTTGGTATTTTGTCACTGTTAAATCAGAGTTCTTAGAAAATGTCGGGAATGTAAGTCTTAATAGGTCATTTTCAGACAAGTATTGATAATAATATTTTAAACAGATAGACAAGAAACGACAATAAGTCGTCCACTATTTGTCCACCTGTTAATTTTAAAATATTTCCAAAAGACAATCGGGATAGTAATCAGTTGATTGTGAATGAATTCTATGTCCCCAGCTGGATCACTAAGTGACCCCAGGCGGATCACAAAAACCGTGTCAAAATCGGTCAATACTTATTGTAAAACCTGTAATATTAAGACATTACAGGTTTTTTTGTGTCTTGTGTCAAGCCGTTGCCGTCTTTGCATATTGACAATTTAAGGATAGTGTTTCAAAAAGTGTGTAAATCCCACTTTTATTATTTTTGTA